>VFQT010002204.1_pt1 | contig 20665 bp, 20 predicted proteins | sample 3512381 | NCBI WGS metagenome assembly VFQT01 (sample SAMN10412376, study PRJNA504923) | tailings metagenome | isolation source: Relicate 2 Philex TSF3 active mining site | place: Philippines: Tuba, Benguet | collected 2017-08-29
TTGGTGAAGATGCAGTTGGCGGTCAGCGTGTGCATCGCATTGGCGTTGGTGTCGTAGCCGGTGCCGGGGGCGACGCCGAAGAAGCCTGCTTCGGGATTGATGGCATAGAGCTGTCCGTCGTCGCCGAACTTCATCCAGCAGATGTCATCCCCGATGGTCTCGGCTTTCCAGCCCGGGATGGTGGGAACGAGCATGGCGAGGTTGGTCTTGCCACAGGCAGAGGGGAAGGCGGCTGCGATGTACTTGAACTCACCCTGTGGGTTGGTGAGCTTCAGGATCAACATGTGTTCGGCCAGCCAGCCGTTGTCGCGGGCCATCACCGAGGCGATGCGCAGGGCGAAGCATTTCTTGCCGAGCAGTGCGTTGCCGCCGTAGCCGGAGCCGTAGCTCCAGATCTCGCGGGTCTCGGGGAAGTGCACGATGTATTTGTTGTCGGGGTTGCACGGCCACGGGGAGTCGGCTTCACCGTTTGCGAGTGGTGCGCCGACGGAGTGCACGCAGGGCACCCACTGGTTGTTGCCGAGGACGTCGAGTGCGCCTTGGCCCATGCGGGTCATGATGCGCATCGAGACGGCGACGTAGGCGGAGTCGGTGAGCTGCACGCCGATGTGGGCGATCGGGGAACCGAGCGGGCCCATCGAGAAGGGAACGACATACATGGTGCGGCCGCGCATCGCGCCCTGATAGAGGTTCGTGAGTTCGGTGCGCATTTCTTGTGGTGCGCGCCAGTTGTTGTTCGGGCCGGCGTCGATGGCGTTCTCTGAACAGATGAAGGTGCGGTCCTCGACGCGGGCGACGTCACCCGGGTCGGAGTGTGCCCAATACGAGTTCGGGCGCTTGGCGTCGTTCAGCTTGGTGAAGGTGCCGGCTGCGACGAGTTGTGCACACAGTGCGTCATATTCGGCTTGCGAGCCGTCGCACCAGTAGATGTCGTTCGGTTGCAAGATGGCGGCCCAGTCGGCAGCCCACTTGGTGAGTGCGGGGTTGTTCGTGGTGCCGGCCATGGCGAGTGCTCAGTGTCCTGGGGTGCCCATGTCGCGCTCGGAGCCGAGGCGAAGGGTGGTGGCGCGACCGAGTGAGTCGAGGGAGAACACGACGCGCTGGCCCTGGCGAAGCATGCGGAAGAGTGATCCTTCGAGGGCGTTCGGGGCGAGCTCGTAGTCCTTCAAGTCGGTGTCGCACATGACGACGCCGTCTCCGCTTGCTGGGTCAAAGGCCTTGACCACTCCTTGCATCTGGCACCTCCGCGCGTGTTCGGTAACGAAATCTTGTCAGACACTACTCACCGATTTCGCATCCAGATTTCAACGGGGGTTCATATCTAACAAGGTGATGGAGGGCATCTGGGGGTTTGATTCAGCCCATCTGACGGGGTTCAGTAACCTTGACGAATGCCCGAAATGGAGCAGTTCGGGGCCGAGGCCCTGCGCGCGACGGTCGTCACTTTCCGCGACACCATGAAGCGCCACGCCGAGGGCATCAACCGGCTGAACGTCTATCCCGTGCCCGACGGGGACACCGGCACGAACATGTCGCGCACCTTGGACGCAGTCGTCAAGGAACTCGACGCGGCGGGTGAAGAGATCGTGCCGACCTGTGACGCGATCAGCCACGGCTCGCTGATGGGTGCTCGTGGCAACTCGGGTGTGATCCTGTCCCAGATCCTGCGTGGGTTGGCCTCGTCGCTGAAGGGCACGTCGCCCGCATCGGCGAGCGTGGTCGCAGACGCGCTGAAGGCCGCGAGTGTGGCTGCGTACTCGGCGGTGTTGAAGCCGATCGAGGGAACGATCCTCACCGTGGTGCGCGAGACCGCAGATGGCGCGCAGCGCGCGGCATCGTCTGGTTCGTCGTTGTCGGAGACCTTGCGCGCTGCGCGCGAGGCGGGTCGCGTGGCGCTGGCGAACACTCCGGAGCAGTTGCCGGTGTTGAAGGACGCCGGTGTGGTGGATGCGGGTGGTGCGGGGTTCTTGTTGTTGATGGATTCGGCGCTGCACGTCGTGGCGGGAGAGCCGTTGCCAGAGCCGAGTGTGGTGAGTGGTCCGAGCGGAGAGCAGTTCGAGGCCGTTGCGCACCGAGCGGGTCACGACGGTGCAGTCGACGTGAGCGAGCTGCGCTATGAGGTGATGTTCCTTCTGAACTTGGACGACGCGAACAAGACGGCGTTCATGGAGGCCTGGGGTGAGATTGGGGACTCGATCGTCGTAGTTGGCGGGGACGGTCTCTACAACTGCCACGTGCACACGAACGACATCGGGGCTGCCATCGAGGCGCCGCTCAAATTGGACGGCAAGCCGTTCAACATTCGCGTGACGGATTTGTTCGAGGAAGTGGATGAGGAGCACGCCAAGCGTGAAGCCGAACTGGGTGTTGCCACCCCGAAGAAGCACGCGGCCGTGCCGTCTTTGCCCGAGGTCGGGTGTGCGGTGGTGGCGGTCTCGAGTGGATCGGGTCTGGATGAGTTGTTCAGCCAGATGGGCGTGCACGGGGTGATCACGGGCGGCCAGACGATGAACCCCTCGACACAGGAGTTGCTGGATGCCGTCGAGCACATGAACTCACGCCAGGTGATCATCCTGCCGAACAACAAGAACATCATCCCGGTGGCGAACCAGATCAACGAGCTGACGACAAAGACGGTGGCGGTCGTGCCGACGTGTTCGATGCCCGAGGCGTTGGCCGCGCTCGTGTTCTACGACCCAGAGGGAACGGCCGCGGCCAATGCCGCGGCGATGACCGATGCCGCACAGGCCGTGGCGACGGGTGAGGTGACCCAGGCGGTGCGGGACACCAAGACCGATGCCGGTGCGGTGAAGTCGGGTGACTGGATCGGTCTCGTGCGCGGTGACGGCGTGGTGGCGATCGGGGACTCGATGGTGGTGGCCGCGACGGCGCTCTTGGAGCACTTGATCACCCCGGGTCGGGAGCTGTTGACGGTGATCACGGGGGATTTGGCGACTGCTCGAGCGACCGAGGAGATCGAGGCATTCCTCACCGAGCGATACCCCGATGTTGAAATAGAGGTACATGCAGGTGGACAGCCGCTGTATCCGTACTTGTTCGGCGTGGAGTAGACCGTCGCGACTGGTGCCATGAACGAGCCCATCACCCTGCGCGATCTGCAGGCCATCGATGTGGCGGTGTTGAAGGGGATCGGCGACAAGCGCAAGTCGTCGCTGTCCGACTACGGCGTCGAGAACGTGCTCGATCTCCTCACCACCTATCCGCGGCGCTGGGTGGATCGCACGAACGAGGCTCGCGTGGCCGATCTGCAGGCGGGCCAAGAGGCACTCGTGATCGTCGAGATCCGCAGCGTGAACAAGCGACCACTTCGTGGTGGCAAGACGATGGTCACGGTCTCGGCTGGTGACGACACCGGGCGGCTCGGCGTGGTGTTCTTCAACCAGCCGTGGCGGGCCAAGCAGTTGCAGTCGGGGATGCAGGTGGCGATGTTCGGCAAGGTCGATCTGTATCGCGGCAGCCTGCAGATGACGAACCCGGTCGTGGATTTGATCGGCAACCGCACGGGTCGAGTCGTGGCCATCTATCCGCAGAGCGAGAAGGCGAACCTGTCCACGTGGGAGATCGCGGGGTGGGTGGAGAGCGCTCTCGAGCGTTGCAAGGCACGCGGCATTGCCGACCCGGTGCCGAGTGCGATCCTCGAGCGCCATCACCTGATCGACCGCACCTCTGCGCTTCGTGGCATCCATCTACCCGAGTCCATCCTCGCCAAGGAAGAGTCCCGTCGTCGGCTCGCCTTCGACGAGTTGCTGCGCGTGCAAACCGTGCTCGTCGGGCGCAAGCGCGCCTTCGAGCGCAACTCGCGCTCCATCCGCCACGTCGTGGATGGCGAGTTGCTCTCGCGCTTCGTCAGTGCACTGCCGTTCCCGCTCACCGGTGCGCAGCGCCGCGTGATCGAGGAGATCTCACACGACTTGGCCGGCGCGCATCCGATGCATCGCCTGCTCCAAGGTGACGTGGGTAGCGGTAAGACCGTGGTCGCAGTTGCTGCGATGTTGGTCGCCGTGCAGGGCAAGCACCAGGGTGCGCTCATGGCCCCGACCGAAGTGCTCGCCGAGCAGCACTACGCCGGCATCACCAAGATGGTCGAGGGACTGCAGGTGCCAGACCCCGACAACCTGTTCGGGGACCGACCGCTACGCGTCGAGTTGCTCACTTCGCGCGTGACGGGCGAGAAGCGCCGTGACGTGCTCGCCGATCTCGCCTCGGGTGCCATCGACGTCGTCATCGGCACGCACGCGCTCATCCAGGAGGGCGTGAACTTCGCCAGCCTCGGCGTCGTCGTCATCGACGAACAGCACCGCTTCGGTGTCGAGCAACGCGCGGCGCTCTCGGCGAAGGGTGACGACTCATCCACGCCGGACGTGCTCGTGATGACCGCGACCCCGATCCCGCGCACGGCTGCGATGACCGTCTACGGCGACCTCGACGTGAGCGTGCTCGATGAACTCCCACCCGGTCGCACCCCGATCGTGACGAAGTGGGCCGCGGGTCCGCTGATCGAAGAGACGATGTGGGCCCACGTGCGCGAGGTGGTGGCCGCAGGCCAGCAGGCCTACGTGGTGTGTCCACTCATCGAGGAGAGTGACAAGGTCGAGGCGGCGTCAGCCGAGAAGATCCACGCGGAACTCTCCGGTGACGTGTTGAAGGGACTGAAGGTCGGTCTCCTGCACGGGCGGATGTCGTCGGCGGAAAAAGACGAGGTGATGGGCAAGTTCCGCGCCAAGAAGCTCGACGTGCTGGTTGCCACGACCGTGATCGAAGTCGGCGTGGACGTCCCGAATGCGACCGTGATGGTCGTGCTCGATGCTGATCGCTTCGGTATCGCCCAGCTGCATCAGTTGCGTGGCCGCGTCGGTCGTGGCTCGATCGCCTCCACGTGCTGGCTGCAGACCAAGGACGCCGATGAACACTCACCCCGCGTGGATGCACTCGTCGGCACCACGGACGGCTTCGAACTCGCCGAGATCGACCTCGAGTTGCGTGGCGAGGGCACGCTCATGAACACTGCGCAGAAGGGTCGCAGCGACTTGAAGCTGGCTTCCCTGCGGCGAGATCGTGACTTGATCGACATGGCCCGAGAGGCCGCGTTTGCGATCATCGATGAGGACCCGACGCTGAAGAAGCACAAGGTGCTGCGGGATGAGATCGAGTTGTTGCTGACGCCAGAAGAGGAAGAGTTCCTCTTCAAGAGCTAGTGCGGAGCGCTAGAGGGCGATGACTTCCACGTGGCCTTCGAGGCCGATGAAGTCCTTCGGGTTCTTGGTGTAGAGCGGCGCATTGATCGCATGGGCGGTGGCGGCGATCAGAATGTCCATCGTTCGGGAACGAACGGAGCGACCTCTGCTTTCGATGAGTGCACACAGTTTGCCGTAGCTCTTGGCGACTTGTCGATCAATGGGAAGCGCGCGGAATGTCGTCTCTGCGGCAATGAGGTTCGTGAGTCGAGCCGATCTGACCGCAGGGTGGAATGCGACACAGACGCCGTGGTGCAATTCGGCGAGGCTGACGGTGCTGATGGCGATTTCAGCGTCGAGTTCTGGTGCGCCATCGATCAGGACGCACGTGTCAAGAATTGCGACGGGCACGGCGTTCCCATGGATCAATGATTGTTTGGTCAAACGTGTTCGTATCACGTTCAAAATCCGGATCTGGTGGACCCTGGAAGAGATGGGCTACCTCAGACCATTTCACAAAGGTCTTCGGTTCGCGTGGAGCAATGCGCACGGTCGGTGCCCCGGGAATCGTGAATTCCACCTCCTCTCCATTCCGCAGACGACACAGGAGGTCTTCGATCAACTTCTCGGTTGCTTCGATGTCCTCAGGGGTCACGTGGGGGAACGTAGCAGGAGTGGTGCTTTGGCTGTCAAGGATTTTGAGTTCAGCCGACTGTTCGGTGTGAGATTCCATGCACCGATGTGTGCGCGAGTGATGCGCGATGGACGTCAGTTGGGAGATTTCGTGCGACGTGCTCTATGCGGTCGTGTCGTCGATCGGTGGGAGTTCGATGTCCCAGCGGTCGCGGCAGTCACGGCAGCGATAGGCGACGATGTCGCCGGCGAACCACAGTGCGTCTTCTCGTGCCGGGGTGAGGAGATGGCATGGACCACCACAGTCGACGCAGATGATCTCTTCGGCTGGCGGACTCGCGAGCGGGTTGGGGAGATCGGCGTCCGTCATGGTCACTTCAAGTGTGGCCGACTGGTGTGGGTGGGCGTCGCTCGTTTTGTCACATATATATGGTGTCGCCGTCGTTGGAGACATGCCCAATAGCCTTCTGGGCATGCGCGTCGTGGCGGGAGAGCTGAGGGGGCGCAAGATCCAGGCCCCGGAGGGCAAGACCACCCGTCCGACGACGGACATGGCGCGTGAGGCCACGTTCAATGCGTTGGGCAGTTTGGACGTCGTGGTCGGGGCACGGGTCGTGGATGCGTTCGCGGGTTCGGGTGCGCTCGGGATCGAGGCGATCTCGCGTGGTGCTGCGCACTGCACGTTCATCGAACGTGATCGTGCGGCCGTCGAGGTGTTGCGCGAGAACTTGGAGACACTCGGGATCACGGATCGTGCGACGGTGATTCGCGGGGACGTGATGACGTCACTGCGCAACGTCACTGATGCGACGCTTCTGCTCGCCGACCCGCCGTATGAGTTCACCGCGTGGCAGGAGTTGTTGGATGCGACCCTGGCGAATCTGGTCGTGGCCGAAAGCGACAGGGAATTGGGGGGAGCAGATGCTCCCTTTGCCGGATGGACCCAGGTGCGCGTCAAGCGTTATGGGCGGGCATTTGTGACCTTTCTCCAGCGATAGCGTGGAGGGCACATGGGCGTCGCGTTCTACCCGGGCAGTTTCGATCCGTTCCACCTCGGTCACCTCGACATCGTCGAACAGGCCGTGGGGATGTTCGGTGAACTCGTGATCGGGGTCATGCACAACCCGGCCAAGCCCTCGGGAATGTTCACCGCCGATGAGCGGGCCGATCTGATCCGCCAGTCCACCACCCACCTCGGCAAGGCCGTGTGCGTGGAGAAGTTCTCGGGCTTGACCGTGGATGCCGCCGCCTCGATCAAGGCGAGCTTCATCGTGAAGAGCGCCCGCACGACCTCGGATTTCGAGACCGAACAGCAGATGGCCCAGACGAACCGGGCCGCCACGGGGATCAACACCGTGCTTCTGTTTTCCTCACCCGAGCACCAGTTCATCACCAGCACCTACATTCGCCAGTTCGCCCAGCACAAGGGCACGATGCGCACGAAGGTGGCGCCTCAGTGCGTGCTCGAGGCATTGGCGAAGAAGAACAGTTAAGGAGCAGCCATGACGTACGACGACGACCAGGTGATCGACGACCCGATGACGGTCGAGCTCGGGGACACCGAGAGCATCTTGGAAAAGGTCGCCGACATGATCGCGACCGCACCGAACGTGCCACTGTCGAGCACCCCGCGCATCGACCGCGAATACGTCGTCGGTTTGTTGCAGGACGCACTGTCCTGCCTGCCCGATGAGATTCGTCAGGCGCGCTGGATGTTGAAGGAACGTCAAGACTTCATGGCCAAGACCCAACGCGAGGCTGACGAGATCGTCGAAGCTGCCCGCGTGCAGGCCGAGCGCATGGTGCAGCGCACCGAGGTCGTGCGCGCCGCCGAGGCCAAGGCCCGCCAAGTGCTCGAGTCGGCGAACGCCGACACCAAGCGGATGAAGAACGAGATGGAGGACTACCTCGACCAGCGCCTCGCCTCGTTCGAGATCATCTTGGATCGCTTGACGAACACGATCGCCCAGGGTCGCCGCCGCATGCAGCTCGTCGGCACCCAGCCAGAGCCCGAGCAGCCGGTCGCCGAGGCGACCGACTCGACGGGTGCCACGTTCTTCGACGTGGACGAAACCGACCTCTACTAGTCGTCGTTCCAGGCACGCGACATGGCCTCGCCACTCGTCGTCAACATTCTCGAGCTGACCCGTCGCCCGGGCACCGACAAGGACCTCGTCGTGTCGGTTCCCGCCACGATCCTGTCCCTCGATGACCCGCGCCTCACCGACGACCAAGACGTCGCCGTCGACATCCATCTCGAGAGCGTGAGCGGCGGCATCGTCGTCACGGGGACTGCAGTCGCCGACGCGCACCTGTCCTGCCGGCGGTGTCTGGCGGAATTCGAGATGGAGATCTCAGGCGAGATCGACGAGCTGTATCAGCGCATCCCCGACAACCCGGATGCGACTGCGCTCACGAGTGAACAGTTGGATCTCACCTCTGTGGTTCGCGAGGGTGTGTTGCTTGCCGTGCCAGATGCGCCGTTGTGCCGGCCCGATTGTCCGGGACTGTGCCCACAGTGCGGGGCGGATCTCGCCACGGCGCCGTGTGGATGTAACGCGGTGAAGAAGGACGACCGCTGGGCCGCGCTGGATGCGTTGCGGGATCAACTTCCCCCGGGCCAATAGGTCCGTCGATTCACTCAACGCGGCAGCCGGCGTTCAATGAAAGCGAGGCGTTCGTCGATCGGCGGTACGAGACGTGAGGTCTGGTGATCGTGGTGTCGGTAGACGACGTTGGGTTCGTGAGAGACGTGACCGTGGTGCCGGTCGGAAATCGCAAGGATGACGGCCGTGTCCTCGTCACGCCCGAGAGCCGGCCAACCCCCGACGTCCCAGATGAATCGAGCAAATGTCGCAAAGGTCGCAGGATGGAACGGAAGGTAGCCACAGAGTTCCCAACATCTGCGAATGTCCCCGCGCTCAGAGTGCCCCAACCAATCCTCTGGGACGAATGGGGCATACCGAGGTTCTGGTGAACTGGCGGAACCGAGGCGACGCGAGTAACCAGTATCACGCTGTGCCAACTGCCCATTGCGGTCGTCGAGTGCGGCAAAGCCACACCACAAATTGCTTTCGTCGAGCAGCGAGATGGTGCGCGAGATTGCGCCGGGAGTGAGCGTGTCGTCGGCGTCGAGCACCATGACCACGTCGCCTTGGGCTCGGGTGAGCGCCAAATTTCGTGCCTCGGCTGGTCCGCCGGCATGGTCGGAGGATGCATAGTGCACGAACGGGGAGTTGAGTGAGTCAACGAAGGACCGTGCAGTCGAGGCGGGTCCGTCTTCTTGGATGTACCAATGAACCTCCCAGCCGACCGGCACGTCTTGGCTGGATATCGAATTCCAGGTGTGCGCGAGATAGTCAACGTGGGCCGAACTCAGTGCAGTGAGGAGCGAAAGTTCGTTCGTCACGGCCGAGTGAGCAAGGTGACGTAATCGATTCGGCTTGCGGGTTCGATGATGGGTGTTCCATCTGCGTCCGGCACTGCGACAACCTGGCCATTTTGTTTGAAGATGACGCCGTTGATCGGAAGGTTTGCGACGAAGGTCAAGGTGAGCTGGCCAACGATGAGCGTCTGCTCGCTTCCAGGAAGGTCATTGAATGAACCGCTCAAGGACACGTCGGCAAATCCATCGACGATCTCCACGGACTTGACGAGGTCGACCCTCTGGGTGAGGCCAGATCGGGCGCCGAGATCGATGAACGTTGAACTCGGGCCGCTGATGAGAGCATCGAGAAGGTCGCTGATGTCGAAACCGGTGCGCACGAAGGTCGTTTCACCGACGAGGCCCTCACCACGAATCAGATAGACCACGACGACCTGGTCGAGTCGGTTCGGGGAGTTGGCGGAACCGTTGGGTGACGTTGTCGTTGAAGGTTGGCTGTCGATCACTGGTTCCAATGCACTGGGTTGGTCGTCCACCGGAATGCCGCACGACGTGAGAAGAGCGAGAAGGAAGATGACGGTGGCTCGCGAGACTCTCATATCAATTGCCCCGGGGATTCGTGCTGGGGATCGATCGGAAGCGTCACCACGAAGCGGCATCCACCATGTGCGCGGCTTTCGAGCGTCAAGTCGCCACCCATCGCTCGCGCATGTTCACGGGTGATGGTCAACCCCAATCCGGAACCCGGAAAGCCTGAATGGCGTGCACCGCGGGAAAAAGGTTCAAAGATTCGATTCACTTCCGCCGGCGGAATTCCGCTGCCGGAATCGTCGAAGTGGAGGACGAGAAAATCACCGACGCGTTTCCCACTCACGACGTCAAGTCCACCTGCGTAGAGGTCGGCGTTTTTCTTGAGATTTGCAAATATCTGTGCAAGGCGCCGCACGTCGACGACGATGTCCACTTCATCGACGTAGATGCACCGTGGGTCGAGGCCGTGTCTTGTCGCCAGTGCCGTGAGTATTCGCGTCGACGATACCGTCTCGAGTTGTGGACTGACTGATCCAGTCTGGTACCGCGCAATTTCGATGAGGTCGTTGAGCGTCTTGGCGAACTCATCGATTTGCAAAGTGAGGGTGTCAACGGTCTGTTGAACTCGCGCGGGTAATTCCGACCGGTTCGTTGCGATGAGGTCAGCCGCGCTCTTGATGACCGTCAGCGGGGTTCGCAATTCGTGGCTCACCGTCGCGCCGAAACGAGATTCGCGCTCGATCCGACTCCTCAAACTGTCGGTCATTTCGTTGAAAGATCGAGCAATTCGAGCAAGGTCCGGTTCTTTCGGCTCATCAACCTTCCTGTCGAGATGTCCATTGGAAATCGCGACCGCAGTGTCACTGATCTTGTGGAGCGGCTCCATGACTCGGCGCGAAAGCCGCCAGCCGACGACCCCTCCACCAAGCGAGCCGAGAGCCACACCAATGGAAAGTGCGGTCTGGAGAGTGGACAATGTACGCGACAGCTCCTTCAACGACGCAACTCCGATGAACCACATTTCGGACTCGGTGCTCAGGGGATACCCGACGATTGCAATTGGTTCTGCGCGCAGAACGAGTCTTTGTCGTGCACCTTTGCCATCGGAAAGTAGCTGAGCGAATTTTGGCGGCACGTCGTCCTCGGACAAGCCAACTCCGGAGACGTACCAAGTGCCGCCATCGTTCAACGCTGCACGTGCACCAGGAAGGACGGTCGCACCAATTCGCAGGGCATCCTTGCTGGCCGTTCCACTGGCGATTGATGCGGAAACGAGACGTGTTGCTGCCACTACTTGGGCTACTGCAACATCAGTGCGTTGACGCAACATGTATTCGCGGGCGACGACATAGGTTGACAGTGCTGCAAGTATCGAGAGCGCTGCGGCAACGATCAGACCAGTGCCGATAGTTTTTGCACGAAGGGTGAGTTTCACCATCTACTCAATGAACCTGAACCCAACGGCGCGGACGGTAAGCAATTTGTCTCGAACTCCGTGAGCCTCAAGCTTCTGACGAAGTCGATAGACCTGCATGTCGACGAGACGTGAATCTCCGAGGTAGTCGTATCCCCAGACTTTCTCGAGGAGTTCTTGTCGCGACACGGTCGCGGGTGACTTGATCATCAGGTGTTGGAGGACACCGAATTCCGTTCGGGTGAGCTTTGTTGGTACTCCGTCGATGGCGAATTCGTTGGTCGACGGGTGCAGCACGAGAGAGCCAATCGTGATCGACTGGAATTTTGGATCCGATTCATCTGGCGATGACCGGCGCAGGATCGCTCGCAGTCTGGCAACCAGTTCACGCCCGGAAATCGGCTTACTGAGGAAGTCGTCCGCACCTGCCTCAAGACCAATGACGACGTCGTTGGAGTCGCCATGCGCGGTCAAAATGACGATCGGAGAGTTGCTGATTTGGCGGAGGTGGCGCACGACCTCCATCCCGTCGATGCCAGGTAGGCGTAGATCGACGATCGCCAAATCGACTTCTGTGGCTGACGGATGAGCAACTGCTTCCTCGCCGGTCGTCGCGACGTGGACAGTGAAGCCATCGTCTTCGAGGGCTTGTGTCAGTACTTCACGAATTCGTGAGTCGTCTTCGACGAACAACAGCTCCACGTCGCCAATCGTAATGCTGGAGTTCGTACCAAAGCCGCCGATGCATCACGCACAGTAGACATTCGTGACGTTCGTGACGAAACCGTTACTCAGTTCGACGAATAGTGACACGTCTGTGACTGCATTTTGGCAATGTTTCGCCAACACTGGACTCATGAAACTCAACACTCTTCGAATGAAGCGACGTGGTGCAATGACAACGATCTGCATTCCCGCCAAAGATGAAGGTGCGACGATCGCTCAGGTCGTTGATGCGTGTATGGGCATGATGCGATCGCATCCGGGTCTCATCAAAGAAATCCTCGTGGTCGACGATCGAAGTACCGATGACACTGCTCGGATAGCGAGGGAGCGCGGGGCGCGAGTCGTCGCCACGGTTGGGAGTCCTTGGTTGCCATTTGGTTCGAACGGGAAGGGGGATGCAATCGCAGTCGGGGTGCGGAACTGCACGACCGAGCTCGTGACCTTCGTCGACGCGGACGTCACCACTCTCGACGATGAGTTCGTGGTGACACTTACGCGCCCTCTCCGGCGATCGCGTGCCATCCACCTGGTGAAGGGAACGTTCCGACGGGTAGGGGGTTCGAGTGAATCCGGGCGCGTGACGATGCTGACCGCGTTGCCGCTCCTGCGCCTTTTGCACCCCGAAGTCGCGACGTTCCAGGAGCCTCTTGGCGGGATCTTCAGTGCTCGAGTGAACACCCTTGTAGCCCTCGACCTGGAGGCTGACTACGGGGTCGATGTCGGAATCCTGCTCGACATCGTTGCTCGTTATGGTCGTTCGAGCGTCGAGGAGGTTGATGTCGGCTCCCTGGAACATCGACGTCGCGACCTTGCATCTTTGTCCAATACGGCCGAGCACGTGGCGCGTGCAATCTTGACACGCTCATCTGATCAACTTGGGTTCTCTCGAGATATGCACGACAAACTTCACCTCGTCGATGAGCGCACAATCCCTTCGCTGAGCGCTTAGCTGATCCGGTCTCCGCAAGGAGGGCCGTAAGGGCCAACTTTCTCGAGGTCATGTTGGCCGCGCTGGGTACAGCAGCGTGATGTGTCGCATCACGTCTGATGACCAACTATCGACGTGCTTCGTTGTGTTTCGAAATCTTCAGCGCGTATGCGACACAAATTCGATGCTTCTGTCACGCTTGTGTCACAAACGCGTGAATCACGCTGAATTGACTCACCTCAAAAAGTGAAACAACCTACGATCGAATTGTCCGTCGAAAAGAGGAACTATGAAGCGACTTTTTACCGTTCTTGCACTGTTCGTGACAGGAATTGTTGCAACTGCGGCATCCCCCGTATCAGCTGCGACGACCATGACGCCAAGCGCCCAAAGCCTTTCCGGAACCGTCGGCGCGGCTGTGACGGCAACCACCGCCTACACCGTCACGGGCATCACTGGCACCAAGGTTTTCGCCGTTTCCCCCTCGCTTCCAGCCGGTTTGTCACTGAACACCTCGACCGGGGTCATTTCGGGCACTCCGACCGAGTCGTCTGTTGCCACCGATTTCACGGTGACTGCAACCGACGGGACGTCGTCGGCAACTGCAAAGGTGACGATCACCGTGATCGGGACTGCCACGATTTCACCGGCCACCCAGACCGTCACCGGCCGAGTGGGGGCGGCGATCACCTCGACAAGCGCCTACACCGATTCCAACCTTGGGACGAAGTATTTCTCGATCACCCCCGCATTGCCGGCAGGGATGAGTTTCAACTCGACGACGGGCGTGCTATCTGGAACGCCGAGTGAGTCGAAAGCGGCAACGACATATGTCGTCACTGCGTCGGATGGATCTCAATACGCGAACGCGACGATTCGCGTCACGATCGCTGCCGTCCCGACGATGACTCCGGCAACTCAGACGGTGAGTGGCATCGTCGGCACAGCGCTCACCCCGACGACTGCACTCGTTGCGACCACGGTCACTGGTACCAAGGCATTCAGCGTCAGTCCGGCTCTCCCCGCGGGCCTGACGCTGAATGCCGCGACGGGCGTACTGTCGGGAACGCCGACCGCAACGCACTCGCAGACCACACACACGATTACTGCGACTGACGGGACGAACTACGCGACGTCAACATTGATCCTCACCATTGCGACGACGGCGACATCGACGCCGACGACGACCGTGCCGTCGACGCAGGGCTGTCCGGCGACGACCATCGGCGGTCAATCGAGGAGTTCGATTGATGTCGCCGCAACTGCTCTCCCCAACGCTCAATTCGCCTGTGGCGTCAAGATCGTCGTCCGCCCCACGCCGCGCCTGACGATCGCCATCGGGACGAAGGGGACCGTCTCTAATCCTGCGGTCACGCGTTATGTCGTGTCCATTTCCCGCTTCAACGGCGGAACCATCACGCGTACGGTCGAAGTTGGAGCGGTCGCGAGGGTCATTCGACTGAACGTCGGGCCACTCATTCGCGGAACCTGGACCGTGAGCGTGACCGCGATCACCGGTTCCGGGACCTCGCTCGGAACGTACCAATCAACCAGTTTCCAGGTCTGACGATCGTCGGAGTCGAATCGCACCTTCCGGCGATTCGACTCCGTTGGACGCGATTGTTGCTCGATGTGCTGCGGGATCAACTGCCGCTTGGGCGACCCGTCTGTTCGAGGCGGCCTGCGAGGTCACGAACGGATAGGGCCAAATTGGGCCTGGGGAAGCCCGGTTCAGTTTCCTGGAAGCCGCCGATAGCCTGACAAGCCGACCACGGTCCATGACCGGTCGAGAGATTTCGAGCGAAAGACGAGCACGCGATGCCAGTACCCAAGAAAAAGAAGTCGAAGATGAAGGGTCGCAGCCACATGGCGGCCGCCTGGAAGTTGGGTGCCCCGTCGGCGAGCGTGTGCCCGCGTTGCAGCAACTCGAAGTTGCCACACACCGTGTGCGGTAACTGCGGTTGGTACAAGGGTCGCGTCGCAGTCGACGTCGGCTGATTCTCGCTCGGGCATGTCGATGTTGCCCGTCGCGGTTGACGCACTCGGGGGAGACAAAGCTCCCGCCGAAATTCTTGCTGGTGCCAAGCAGGCTCACGCCGAAGGCATTCCCGTTCTCTTAGTCGGTCCTGCCGATCTTTCCGATCGTGGTGACTTGCCCCTGCACGTCGCGAGTGAGTTCATCGACATGCACGAAGAGCCGGCGAACGCCGTGCGCACGAAGAAGGACTCCACGCTGGTCGTGTCCGCCGAACTCGTTCGCGACGGCAAGGCTTCCGCGATGATCTCTGCCGGCAACACCGGCGCGACGATGGCTTCTGCGCTCTTGCGCATGGGTCGCATCAAGGGCGTGAAGCGTCCTGCGATTGCGACGCCGATTCCCGTTCCTGGCTCGACGCCGACGGTGATGTTGGATGCGGGTGCGAATGCCGAGGTCGAGGCCGAATGGTTGACGCAGTTCGCACTCATGGGCTCGGTGTATGCCAAGGCTCGTTTCGGCATCGCCCAACCCAAGGTTGGTCTGTTGTCGATCGGCGAAGAGCCGGGCAAGGGTGACTCGTTGCGCAAGGAGGCGTATGAGTTGTTGTCCGATGCGTCGCACATCAACTTCATCGGCAACGTCGAGGGCCGCGACATCATGACCGAGGCCGTCGACGTCGTCGTCACCGACGGCTTCACCGGCAACGTGGCGTTGAAGACCCTCGAGGGCACGATGCGCACGATCGTCAAGGCGCTCTTCACCGCGATCGGTGCCCCCGAATACAAGGAGCATGCCGATGCGATCATGCCGGCGCTGCTCGGTCTGTACGCGCAGTTCGACCCCGACACCTACGGCGGGGCGATCCTGCTCGGCACGGATGGCGTGTGCATCATCTCGCACGGGTCGTCCAGTGCGCGGGCGATGCTGAACGGCATCAAGGTGGCCAAGGAAATGGTCGAGTGCGACATGGTCGGTCTCATCGCCGAGGCCGTCGCCCGCACGTGAACGAGTCCCTGCGCACCCTGTGCGCGCGGATCGGCTATCAGTTCGCCGATGAGAGCCTCGTCGAGACCGCGATGCGGCACCGCTCGTACGTCGCGGAAAACGAGGGCGTCGAGTCGAATGAACGCCTCGAGTTCCTCGGGGATGCGATCCTCGGTTGGGTCGTCGCCGACCTCGTGTATCGCGCGCATGGCGACCTGCACGAGGGCAAGCTCACGGACCTGCGCAAGAGCCTCGTGAATGCGGTTGCGCTCGCAGAGCTCGCCGAAGAACTCGGCGTCGGGGAGTGTCTGTTGCTCGGGCGTGGCGAGGAGCAGGGTGCGGGTCGCACGAAGACCTCGATTCTGTCTGACGCGTTGGAGGCGGTCTTCGGGGCGATCTATCTCGACTCCGATGCACTGTCTGCGCACCAGGTGCTGACGAAACTCATCGAGCCGCGTCTGCAGGGCGCAATCGACGGTCTCGATCGACTGGATGCCAAGACCAGGTTGCAAGAGATGGCATCCAAGTTGCTCGGCGAACACGTGCACTACAAGATCGACGACGAGGGCCCAGACCACGACAAGACCTTCTATGCCACCGTGTTCGTCGGCGAACGCGAACTCGGCTGCGGCGAGGGTCGCTCGAAGAAGGCGGCCGAACAGCTCGCCGCAGAAGAGGCCTGCGACACCCTCGCGCGCGAACACGCCAACGACTGATCGTGCCCGAGCTGCCCGAGGTCGAAACGGTCCGGCGCGGGATCGATCGCGTCGCACTCAACCGTCGCATCACGCGCGTCGAAGTCGGTCGCGAGCGCACGGTGCGCCGCACGAGTCGTGAGGCGTTGATCGACGGGCTGTCGGGTGCACAGATCGTCGCCACCCGTCGTCACGGCAAGTACTTGCTCTGTGATCTCGACTCGGGCGATGCGGTGATGATCCACTTGCGCATGAGTGGTCGTGTGCTCGTCGTCGATGCGGGCACGCCGCGACCACCACACACCCATGTCGTTGCGCACCTCGAGGCAACGAGTGAGTTTGCTCACGGTGAGCTGTGGTTCGTCGACCCGCGCACCTTCGGCGAGGTCGTCGTGTTCGACCCCGAGCATCCCGAGGTGCTCGTGCCCGAGCTTGCCCGGTTGGGCCCCGACCCGTTGGCGCCGGGGTTCACGCCAGAAGTGCTGGCCGAGCGGTTGCGGGGCAAGCGCACGAACCTGAAAGCGACGCTTCTCGACCAGGGGGTGGTGGCGGGGGTCGGGAACATCTACGCCGATGAGATCCTGCACCGGGCGAAGTTGAGCCCCCATCGCACGGCGGGGTCGCTGCGGCGTTCGACCGTCGAGCGACTGCATGCCTCGATCGTGGCGGTGCTCGAGCGTGCCGTGGAGGCCGGTGGCAGCACGCTGACCGACACCCAATATGTGGACGTCGAGGGGAACGAGGGGTGGTTCCAACTCGAGCATCGCGTCTATGGACGGGCCGGTGAATCGTGTCTCACGTGTCGCCGCGCGCGCATCTCGCGCACGACGCTTGCGGGTCGCACGACCTGTTATTGCGCGGTTTGTCAGCGCTGAGAGGCGGCCGTGGCGATGTCGGGGCTTCCCGACACATCAACTACTCTCGCTGTCTGACGTGTTCCTCAAATCCCTGACTCTCAAAGGCTTCAAGTCCTTCGCCGACTCCACCACGATGGAGCTCGAGCCCGGCGTGACGGTGGTCGTCGGCCCCAACGGCTCGGGCAAGTCCAACGTCGTGGACGCCATCGCCTGGGTGCTCGGCGCGCAGGCCCCGAAGGCCGTGCGCAGCCAGAAGATGGATGACGTCATCTTCAACGGCACCGCCCGTCGACCCGCGCTCGGCCGTGCCGAGGTGATGCTCACCATCGACAACTCCCAGGGCTTGTTGCCGATCGAGTTCTCCGAGATCACCGTCAGCCGCACGCTGTTCCGATCCGGCGAGAGCGAGTACGCGATCAACGGCGTGGAGTGCCGACTGCTCGACGTGCAGGAGTTGCTCTCGGACGCCGGCGTCGGTCGTCAGCAGCACGTCATCATCGGCCAAGGTCGCATCGACGAAGTGCTCAGCAACTCACCCGAAGATCGTCGCGCGATCATCGAAGAAGCAGCAGGTGTGTTGAAGCACCGCAAGCGCAAGGAAAAGGCCGAGCGTCGTCTCGAGGGCACCGAGGCCAATCTGTTGCGCGCACAAGATCTGTTGCGCGAGGTGCGACGCAACCTGAAGCCGCTCGAGCGCCAGGCAGATGCAGCGCGTCGTCACGGTGCGTTGATCTCCGAGATGCGCGCACTGCAGATGTATCTCGCGGGTCGCGAGATCGCGAGCTTCCAGTCACGTCTCACGAACCTGGCGAGCGACAAGCTCGCCGGTGAAGAGACCGAGCGTGCACTGCGCGCCAAGTTGTCGAGCCTGGACACCACGGTGATGGCCGCCGAGGCACAGCTGTCAGCGCGCGGAGACTCGGGCGTGAACGACGAACTCGTGCGCATCGAACAGCTTCGTGGTCGCGCCAAGGGATTGCTCGCCGTGCTCGCAGAGCGTCGTCGCTCCGTCGAGCGCGATCGCGGCCAGTTGATGGACTCGGGCGTGGTCGCCACCCTCGAGGCCGAGAGTTCGAAGTTGCGCGAAGACCTCGCCAAGGTGAAGGAGCAGCTGGATGCCGTCGCGCGCGTCAATCCCGATTCGGTGATGGGTGGCGAAGCCTCCAACACTCTCGAAGAGGCGCGTGCCGCGACGCAGAAGGTGAACGAACTCACCGCACAGGTGCGCGGACTGAACGAAGACATCGATCGCCTTCGCATCGCTGTCGAGACCGACGTGCGCAACGAGACCGATCTGTCCCTGCGCCTCGTGCAGGCCGACGCCGCACGCACCACGGCAGAGTCGGCAAGCGATGCCGCGCTCGCGTTGTTCTCCACTGCGCAATCCGACGCCACTTCTTCGGCCGCCCGTGCCGAGGCTCTCGCGCTCGCACTGGACGTGAACTCCGCATCGGCGTCTGCGCTGCGCGAGGTCGAGGGTGCGCTTGGCACCTTGAACGACCTGATCGATATCGATGCCGATCGCCGCGTCGCAGTGCAGGTGGCGCTCGGGGATTCGCTCTCCGGTGTCGTCGCCCAGAACGTGGATGCCGCCCGTCGCGCGTTGCAAGAGTTGCGCCAGTCGGGCAGCGTCGGTGCGGTGCTCGCGCTGAACGCGATCACCACCATTCCGTTCACCCCGGTCGTCAACAAAGGCCAGAGCCTGCGCGCCAACGTGCGCGCCAAGTCCGGCCCGCACGAGGTGCAGGTGAATCGACTGCTGGACGTGTTGTTCTCGCGCGTGGTGTTCGTGCAGTCCTGGTCGGACGCACTCGATGCGGCGATGTCGCACCCCGAGATGGTGGTCGTCACCGGCGATGGCGATCGCTTCGCCTCGACCGGCATGCGCGTCGGTGCGAGCGGTGTCACCCAGAGCGCGCTCGATGAGGCCAAGCGTCGCGCGGAACGTGCAGCAGATGCACTCGTGCGCGCAGAGGCCGACTTGAATGACGCGCGCACCAAGCTCGCCCAGGCCCGCGATGCACACGCATCGGCACTCACCTTGCTCGAGCGTCACCGCACCGCAGCGGGCGACAACTCGCGTCGACTCGCCGGTGCCTATGACCACCTGCGCTCGGTCCAGGCCGAACTGCAGGGACTGCTCTCGGTGTTGCGCAACGACCTCGAGGTGAAGACCGCAGGTCTGCAGGAACGTCGTCAGTTCCTCGAGTCACGCCTCGCAGAGATCGACAATCGATTGGCTGCCGACGTGGACGCGCGCAATGCTGCAGCCGAGCGCCGCCGCGGGGTGGAGCGCCAGCTCGCCGCACTCGAGCGCCTCTCGGCACTCGTGGAGCAGCACGCGACCACGTTGGATGTTCGCCAAGGCGAACTGCAAGAGATTCGTCGTCGCCAAAGCGATGAGGTGCGGGCGATCTCCCAGCGACTCGATGAGGCGCGCAAGGAACGCGCGGCGAACGAGCAGTTGCTCGAGGAGCGCCGCGAGCGCAACCGTCGTGTGGACGTCGAAGAGGCCGAGGTGCGCATGCGCCTCGAGGCCACCGTCGAAGCGTTGCGTCGCGACCATTCGTGCGAGCCGCAGGCCGCAATGGACGCGCCGATGCCGGAGTTGCCCGATGGCGTGACCCCGATCGCCAAGGTGCGCGAACTCGAGCGCGAGCTGCGCTTGATGGGCCCGATCAACCCGCTCGCGCTGCAGGAATTCGACGAGTTGCAGAAGCGCCACACCTTCCTTGAAGAACAGCTCGAAGACGTGAAGAACACCCGTCGCGAGTTGATCAAGGTGATCAAGGAAGTCGACCGCGAGATCCAGACGACGTTCTCCTCGGCCTATGCCGACGTGAGCGAGAACTTCGCCCGCATCTTCAACTCGCTGTTCCCGGGTGGCCAGGGCAAGTTGATCCTGACGGCGCCGAACGACATCTTGAACACCGGTATCGAGATCGAGGCGCGCCCGCCGGGAAAGAACGTGAAGAAGCTGTCGCTGCTCTCAGGTGGTGAGCGCTCGCTGACCGCGCTCGCGTTCCTGTTCGCGGTGTTCAAGAGCCGTCCATCCCCGTTCTATGTCATGGACGAGGCCGAGGCCGCGCTCGATGACGTCAACCTGCACCGCTTCCTCGCACTCGTGAATGAGTTCCGCAAGGACGCACAGCTGCTCATCGTGTCGCACCAGAAGCGCACGATGGAGGCGGGCGACTGCCTGCTCGGCGTGACGATGCAGCCGGGCGGATCCTCGCGGGTCATCGTCGAGCGCGCGAGCGCCGCCTCCGCATAACCTGATCTCGCCATGAGCCAGTCGCAGATCATCCTGCTCGTCCTCGCCGTCGCGGGTCTCGTCTT
>VFQT010002205.1_pt1 | contig 20656 bp, 20 predicted proteins | sample 3512381 | NCBI WGS metagenome assembly VFQT01 (sample SAMN10412376, study PRJNA504923) | tailings metagenome | isolation source: Relicate 2 Philex TSF3 active mining site | place: Philippines: Tuba, Benguet | collected 2017-08-29
GCGTCGATCCAGAGTTCGTCGGCAACCGCGATGATCGTGCCGTAGCGTCGATCGATGACCTGATAACGATCCATGGAGACCTCGAACCAGAAGTTCGAATGATGGGTGACTCGTGACGTTCTGAGCTGCAGCAGCTCGCGCGGCGTTGGCGTCTCTCGTCGAAACTCTGGTGTCGCGTACGCCTGGCAGAGCGGCTCGAGGTGGGCTGCACCCGCGGCACCCCAAAGCGAGTAGAACAGCGGCACACTGAGCGGAACGGCAGCCAGCCACAGCGTGATTCGGATCCAGCGTCGCTTATGGCCCGGGCCTTCGAGTTTGACCACATCAGCTAAAAGCAGAAACGCGAGCGACGCCGGCATCGCGGCAATCAGCAAAACGATTGCGGCGAGTGCTAGATCGTCGCTCACGCCGAACTCAAAGGATGAACCTGCTTAGATCTTCGTCTTGCGACAAGGCTTCGAGGTGGGCGTCGACATACGCAGCGTCGATCTCGATTTGTGCTCCGCTACGATCAGTCGCTTCGTAAGACAGCGTTTCGAGCAGTCGCTCCATCACGGTATGCAGACGACGCGCGCCGATGTTCTCCGTGCGCTCGTTGACATGGAAAGCGATCTCCGCCAGTCGTCGTACGCCATCTGCGGCGAAACGGACGTGCACCCCTTCGGTCTCGAGTAACGCCGCATACTGAGTCGTTAGCGAGGCATTGGGTTCGGTCAAGATACGGACGAAATCTTCGACACTCAGCGACGACAGTTCGACACGTATCGGGAAGCGCCCTTGCAGCTCCGGAATGAGATCCGAGGGCTTGGCAACGTGGAACGCACCCGAGGCGATGAACAGCACGTGATCCGTCTTGATCGGACCATACTTCGTGTTGACCGTGCAGCCCTCGACGAGAGGCAGCAAATCTCGCTGCACGCCTTCGCGTGAGACATCGGCACCGTAGCTGTCTTGTCGGCGGCATACCTTGTCGATCTCGTCGATGAAGACGATGCCGTTTTGTTCGGCGTTTTGAACCGCTTTAGCGCGCAACTCTTCTTCGTTGAGCAGCTTGGAGGCCTCTTCCTCTAGCAGCAGCTTCTGCGCTTCTCGAATTTTCAATTTTCGAGAGCGTCCTTTGCCAGCACCGAGGTTTTGGAACATGGACTGAAGCTGTTGCTGCATTTCCTCCATACCGGGTGGTGCGACGATTTCCATCCCGAGCACCGGATTGCGCAACTCGATTTCAATTTCGCGATCATCGAGCTGACCTTCACGCAGCATTTTTCGGAATTTTTGGCGAGTCTCTGCATCACGCGGTGTGACCGGCTCATCCGTGGAGAATCCCATCAAGCGCGGCTTAGGCAGCAGTGCATCGAGGATGCGCTCCTCAGCGGCATCCGCAGCACCATCGCGCGCGCGGGCAAGCGCCTCTTCGCGCTCGAGTTTGACGGCGAGCTCAACCAGATCCTTGATAATCGAGTCGACGTCCCGACCGACGTAGCCCACCTCGGTGAACTTAGTCGCTTCGACTTTGACGAATGGCGCCTTGGCGAGACGCGCAAGACGACGGGCGATCTCGGTCTTGCCGCAGCCGGTCGGACCGATCATCAAGATATTTTTCGGCGTGATCTCGGGGCGCAGATCTTCGCGAACTTGCATCCGTCGCCAACGATTACGCAGCGCGATAGCCACCGATCTTTTGGCGGCATCTTGACCGACGATATGCCGATCAAGTTCCGTGACGATGGCTTTAGGTGTCAGTTCGGCAGGCAACACACTCATGAGCCGAGCTCCTCGATCACGAGGTTACGGTTGGTATAGATGCAAATGTCGGCTGCAATGTTGAGCGATCGTGAGACGATCTCTCGAGCGCTGAGATCCGTGTTGTCGATCAAGGCTTGCGCTGCAGCCTGTGCGAATGCACCGCCGGAGCCAATGGCAACGAGATCGTGTTCTGGCTCGATGACATCGCCGTTGCCGGAGATCACGAGCAATTTCTGCGGATCACCGACCAGTAACAACGCTTCGAGTCGACGCAGCGCACGATCAGAGCGCCAATCTTTGGCAAGCTCGATCGCAGCTCGTGTCAAGTTGCCGAATTTATCGAGTTTGCCCTCGAAGCGTTCGAACAGGGTGAATGCATCGGCCGTACCGCCGGCAAAACCGCCGATGACTTTGCCGTTGCCCAGCAATCGTACTTTGCGCGCATTACCTTTCATCACGGTATTGCCGAGTGTGACTTGCCCGTCGCCGCCGATCGCGACGATCCCGTCGCGGCGTACGCCGAGAATCGTGGTGCCGTGCGGATTGAAACCTTCAGCCATGGGACTCACTTCTTTCGCGCCCGCGGATGGGCTTGGTCATAGATGCGGGCGAGATGCTGGAAATCAAGGTGGGTGTAGACCTGGGTAGTGGCGATATCGGCGTGCCCCAGCAACTCCTGGACGCCCCGCAAGTCCCGACTGGATTCGAGCAAGTGTGAGGCGAAGGAATGCCGGAACAGGTGCGGATGCACGTGAACGGGTAGCCCTTGGCGTTGCGCCCAAGCCGCGACTCGCTTTTGGACGGTACGTGCACCGAGACGACGACCATTACGACCGACGAAAACGGCTTTTTCTTCGGCTTGGGTCATCGCAGCACGGTCCTTGAGCCAGGCTTGCAGTGCCTCACAGGCTTTTCGACCAATCGGCAAGATCCGCACCTTATTGCCCTTGCCGGTGACTCGAACGGTGCGATCAGCAAGATCAAGATCATGCAGATCGAGCCCCAACAATTCCGCGAGGCGTAAGCCCGACGAATAGAAGAGTTCCATGACAGCGCGATCACGTTTGGCAAGCGCGTCATCACCTTCGATCTCTAGCAGACGATTCATCTGATCGGCATCGACGGTTCGGGGTAATGGTCGGCGTGCTTTGGGGGCGCGGACGTCGCCAGCCGGATTGTGGGATATCACACGCTCCCGCTGTAGGAAGCGAAGAAAACTCCTCGTTGCCGATAGACGCCGTTGAATACTGCGAGGCGCGAGGCCGGCAGCATGCGAGCGCGCGGAAAACGATCGGATGTGCTGTTCGTCTAGTGATATCCAGTCAGCAATTTTTTGCTGATCACACCATTGCGCGAGACTCTCGATTTCGCGCCGATAATTCAGCGTGGTGTGCGGCGACATTCTCCGCTCACGCGACAAGTGCGTGACGAATTTTTCGAGCCACTCCAGCGCTGACGGTTTCACGCCGCCTGCGTACGACAGCGCATTAGTGCGGCACCGAGGAGTTCGCCCATGCGTGCCAAAAAATCGGTGCTCATCGCCGGCGTGAAGCGCTCGGCATCGATACTGCCGAGCGCCATTGCGCCGAGACTCGCGGCAGGGCCGATCGGTACGAGTGCCATCGACGCGATGGACTCGGCTTCATCGCCGAAGGCGACGCGTCGTTGCTCGAGCGAAAAGTGACCGCAGCGCGTGCGGGCGGCTGGCAACAACGCTTCGATGCCGGGGCGTACTTCTGGATCGAGCAGTAGTCGTACCGAGACGATATCGAAATCGGTGCGCAATGAAGTATGTACGCGCGTCACCAAATCGGCTTCGTTGTGGGCTTGCATCAACGACAGTGTGAAGTGATGCATACGCTCTGCGATGGCATCGTTCTCACGACCCACGCGCACCCACTCTGCGAGCTTCTCGCGATTGGCCGCCTGGCGCTCGCGCAAAACTTTGATTTGGCGCTCCATCAAGGAAACCGCGCCTTCGCCTGCTTCATGATGCAGCACAAGGTGGTCGAGTACCTCCGGATGCTTTTGTAGAAAGTCCGGGTGCTGCTTCAAAAACTCGATGACTTGCTCATCCTGCATCGATCAATCCTCAATTGAGCCTTCGAACGCGACCACAGCAGGCCCCGTCATCCATAAATGCGATCCCGGTCCTTCCCAGCGCAGGGATAAGCGACCGCCCGGTAAATCGATCGTCACCGTCGATGCGAAGCGTCCTTGGCGTCGGCCGACAGCCATCGCAGCACAGGCGCCGGTGCCACAGGCAAGGGTCTCGCCAACACCGCGCTCGAATACGCGCAAGAGTGCATGCTGACGATCGACGAACTGCAAAAACCCGACGTTGGTTTTTTGCGGAAACATCGGATGCGACTCCAGTGTCGGGCCAAGATCGGCGACGGGTGCCGAATGGACATCGGGCACCCAGAGGACGATATGTGGATTACCCATCGACACGCGGGTGAAATGAACCGCCCTCGTATCGAGCGAAAGTTCAATTTCGTCGTCGTCGAAAAAGCGCGGCTCGCCCATATCGACCGATACGAGCCCTTCATGTTCGAAGCGCGCCTCGATAATGCCGCCTTGGCTTTCGAGACGGATCGGTCCGCTGAGTTGGCGTTGTCGTCGCAACCACTCGGCAACGCAGCGCGCGCCGTTGCCGCATTGTTCAACTTCGCTGCCATCGGCATTGAAGATGCGGTAGTAGGCGAGTGTGTCGGCGCTACGCGGGGGTTGGATCACCAACGCCTGATCGAAGCCGATCCCCGTTTTGCGATTCGACCAAGCGCGCCAACGTTCCGCGGTAGGCAGAGCGACGTCGGCGGCGGCCTCGAAGACGATGAAGTCGTTGCCGAGACCATGCATCTTGGTAAAGCGAGTCATAAGGTGTAGATCATCGCGCGAAGAGCTCGGCCTTCAGGCGATGAATCGCTGAGATATCTTCATCACCATAACCGCGTGCAATCAGTTCGGCATACTCGCGCAGCACATCTTCAACGACGGGTAAGGCGACACCGCTCGCGGCGGCCATGTCGCGACAGATGCGAAGATCCTTTTCGTGCAGCTTGATGCGAAATCCAGCGGGATACTCGCCGCGGATCATGTTGGGCGCACGGTTCACGAAATACCATGAAGATCCTGCACCTTGCCCGAGCGTTTCTACCACTCGCTCAAGCGGTAAACCTTGTTGATGGGCGAACGCCATCGCCTCGCCGACGGCGCGAATGATGCCCGCGCACATGATTTGGTTCGTGGCTTTCGTGGCTTGACCTGCACCGTGTGGACCAAAGTGACGAACCGTCCGACCCATCGATTCGAGTATCGGCCGAGCATCTTCGAAATCAGCTGCATCACCGCCGCACATGATCGCGAGCATGCCGTTTTTGGCGCCTTCCACGCCGCCGCTGACAGGACAGTCGAGAAAGCGCGCACCGTGTAGCGCCATCTTCTCTGCCGCAGCTCGCGCCGTCGACGAACTCACAGTTGAGCAGTCGATGACGAGCGTTCCGGGCTTGAGACCAGATTCGATGGCAGCGAGCACATCGAGCACATCGCGGTCGGCTGATACGCACAACACGAGAGCATCGCAATCGGCTGCTAGCGCTGCCGGATCAGTCGCTGCCGTGCAGCCCAATTCGGCTGCCAGAGCTTGTGCCTTCTCGTGGCTTCGATTCCAAACGCCCTGCAGCAGACCCGCTTTGGCGAGATTACGCGCCATCGGCGCACCCATGGCACCGAGGCCGAGAAAACCGGTTTTCATAAGGCGTGATCTTATCAGCCGCAAGCAAAAAAACGGGGCGGTGATCTCTCGACCACCGCCCCCAGGCTTTACAGGGGACAACTGTAAATCGAAAACTCAGTTCGTATAGGCGCGCTCGCCATGGCTCGTGGTATCGAGACCTTCGCGTTCGTCTTCTTCTTTCACGCGCAGCCCGATGGTCAGATCGATCAACTTGAAGAGCACGAAGCTCACCACGCCAGACCAGCCGATGGCGACGAGAACACCGAGCGTTTGGGTGGTGACCTGACTAGCCATGTCATAGCCATCGATTCCGACGCCACCCAATGTCGGTGAGACGAAGATGCCGGTGCCGATCGCGCCGATGATGCCACCGACACCGTGAATGCCGAATACGTCCAGTGATTCATCGTAGCCAAGCGCCTTCTTCAAGCTCGTGACAGCGAAGAAGCAGGCGATGCCGCCGATTGCGCCCAGAACGATCGAGCCCATCGGGCCGATGAGACCGGCCGCTGGCGTGACTGCAACAAGACCCGCGATGGCGCCGGAAGCGATGCCAAGCATTGAGGGCTTCTTGGTGACCAGTGTTTCGACCAGCATCCACGCCAACGCAGCCGCAGCGGTCGCCAGTATGGTGTTGAGCAGAGCCAGCACCGCGATACCGGTCGCTTCGAGATTCGAGCCGGCATTGAAACCGAACCAGCCGACCCACAGCAGCGCGGCGCCGATCATCGTGAAGGGCAGATTGTGCGGTGGCATGGCATCGCGCCCGTAGCCGAGGCGCTTGCCGAGAACGAGTGCACCCACGAGGGCAGCGATACCGGAGTTGATATGCACCACGGTGCCGCCTGCGAAGTCGAGGTCGCCTTTCTCGAACAGCAATCCGCCAGTGGCCCAGACCATGTGTGCCATCGGCAAATACGACAGCGTGAACCACAGCGCAGAGAAAACGAGCAGAGCGCTGAATTTGATGCGTTCGGCAAGACCGCCCACGATGAGTGCGGTGGTGATAGCGGCGAAGGTCAACTGGAAGGCGACGAACACGTATTCCGGAATGACAACGCCATCCGAGAAGGTGGCGGCGGTGCTATCAGGCGTGATTCCTGCCAGGAACAGTTTGGTGGTGTCGCCGATCATCCAGTTCCACGAGCCACCATCGCCGAAGGCGAGGCTGTAGCCGTAGAAAACCCACAGCAAAGAGATCAAACAAAAAATCGTGAATACTTGCGTTAGGACCGAGAGAATATTCTTTGATCTTACTAGTCCGCCGTAAAACAAAGCGAGGCCTGGCACGATCATCAGAATCACGAGCACCGTGGCCAACATCATGAATGTGGTGTCGCCTTTGTCGGGCACCGGTGCATCTTGTGCGAAAGCCAACAGCGGAGTCGCTGCAGCCAAGGCGGCGAACAAGCCGCCGAGCCATCGTTTTTGAGTGAGCCCTTGTCGATTCAGCATTGTTGATACTCCCTGCTCGCCATTGACTTCAGGTGGCCGCTACGCCGGTTTCGCCCGTACGTATGCGGATCGCCTGTTCGATCGCGGATACGAAAATGCGCCCATCACCCACTTTTCCGGTGCGGGTCACGTTGGCTATTGCTTCGACCACCGGCTCGACGATGCTTTCGTCGACGGCGATCTGAACCTGGACGCGCGAGACGAAATTCACTTGGTACTCGGCGGCGCGATAGACCTCTAAATGGCCATGTTCGGCGCCGTAACCTTGCACCTCGAGAATCGTCATGCCTTGCACACCCAGCTGTGCGACAGCCAACTCGAGATCGTCCAACTTGAAGGGACGGATGATGGCGGTGATCATCTTCATCGCACGGACCATCCCTTTTGGCGTCGAACGAATAACCGCTTCGTCACATCAGGAATGCGACTCGGCGTCCTAACCGTCGGCGCGGTATCCTTCGCATCGACAGTTCGCTGCTTGGGGAAGTGCAGAATCCGTGCCACGCTGAATCGCCGCTTTGGCGGTCGTTTTGCGGCGTCTTGGTGCAGATTCGGCCGCCGTAGCGCACCGTTTTGGCACCGGCACATCGGGTGCTGCGTCATAAGAGGGCAGTAAAGCCCGGAGAGAACGGTCATGGATCAGAAAATCGACGATATCGTGCGGCGCTTGCTCGGGTCACTGCCGACTTCCTTGCAGGATTCTGCCCAAGGCCTTCGGCGTGACATCGAAGACAATTTTCGCGCCGTGCTACAGGCAAATTTGACCAAGCTCGACTTGCTCTCGCGCGACGAATTTCTTGCGCAGGCGAAAGTTCTCGAACGGACGCGAGCCCAGCTTGAAGAGTTGGAGCGGCGTCTGGCCGCGTTGGAAGCGCGCGCATCCGACACGCCACAGGGATGACCTGTCGTGAGCGTCGCTCGGGTGGCGTGCCGAGGGCAGGTCGGCCTGCAATCGCCACCGGTGCAGATCGAGGTTTACCTCGGTAACGGATTACCTTGTTTTCATATCGTGGGCTTGCTCTCGACCGAGGTTAAAGAGAGTCGCGAACGAGTCAGAGCAGCACTCGGCACCACGGGGTTCGAATTGCCAGCGGGGCGCATCACGGTCAACCTCGCGCCGGCCGACCTACCTAAAGACGGTGGTCGATTCGATCTAGCCATTGCTCTTGGCATTCTGGTCGCTTCCGGTCAGTTACGACCGGTCCATAGCCTCGAGCGACTCGAATGCTTCGCTGAACTTGGCTTATCCGGGGAGTTGCGCGCGGTTCGAGGTGCACTACCTGCAGCGGCTGCTGCGCAAGCAGCGGGTCATCACGTGATCGTCGCGCGCGACAACGCGCCTGAGCTGTGTCACCTCTCTGGCGCACAGGTTGTCGTAGCGAATTATTTGAGAGAAGTGTGCGATTACCTCGAAGGTCGTCTTGAGTTAGCCCCGGTCCAGTCGAAGATGTCGTCAGATGACGCTGCGAGCGAGACTGCGCAGGTGATGAGCTTGGCGGACGTTCGAGGTCAAGCGATCGGTAAGCGAGCGCTCGAGGTCGCCGCGGCAGGTGAGCATTCTTTGCTGTTCATGGGCCCGCCGGGCTGCGGCAAGAGTATGCTCGCCGCGCGTCTGCCAACTCTGCTGCCGCCGCTGTTACCCGAGGAAGAGCTCGAAGTTGCGATGATCGCCTCGATCACGGGCGGGCGTTTGCGCGTCAACTCGCAGGGGCGAGTACATCGGCCATTTCGTTCGCCACATCATGGCGCATCGGCGAGCGCGATCATCGGCGGTGGATCTAGTGCACGCGCGGGTGAAATCACGCTCGCGCATCATGGCGTGCTATTTCTTGATGAGTTGCCGGAGTTCGATAGGCGCGTCCTCGAAGCTCTGCGCGAACCGTTAGAGACGGGGCATATTTCGATCGTTAGAGCCGAGGCCGCTGCCGACTATCCCGCAAGATTCCAGTTGGTTGCAGCGATGAATCCCTGCCCTTGCGGCCAGCGCGGCTCACGCCTTGGGCTTTGCAAATGTTCTGCGTCGCAGATCGAGCGCTATACGGCGCGGTTATCTGGCCCGCTATTGGATCGGATCGACCTACGTGTCACGCTCGAGGTGGTTAGTGATGCCGATCTTAGTGACGATACTCGCGCGCTGCGCGAGGCGGACGCGATGACGATACAGTCGCGCATCCGCTGCGCGCGCAGGCAGCAGCGTGAACGACAGACTTGTTCGAATGCGAGGCTCGAAGGAGCGCAATTGGCGGCTATGGCGGAGCCTGACGCCGCTGGGCGTCGACTGCTCGTCGCGATGCGCAGCAAATTGGGTCTCAGCATGCGCGGCTATGATCGCACCTTGCGTGTGGCACGAACCTTGGCCGATCTTGATCAAAAAAAATGCCTCGGCGAGGAGCATCTCGCCGAGGCATTTCACTTGAGACGATCTTTTGGGGCTTGAGCGCTTATTGCGCGACCATGTGATCGACAGCCGCTTGGATGAGCTCGTCCGACAGATCGGTGCGCCCACCCTTGGCCGGCATCACACCCGCTTTGCCGGTATAGCCTTCGATCGCGTGTTTGTAGAGCGTCGCCTTGCCTTGAGCGATGCGCGGTGCCCACGCGGCTGCATCACCGGTTTTCGGTGCTCCGGCGATACCGCCGGTGTGGCAGGCGCCACAAACTTGTTCATAGACACTAGGGCCATCGCTGAGCACTGCCATGGCGGTCGTCATGGCACCGGCGCCCGGAGCGATCGTCAGCGCCGAGTTATCGGCACCGGCGACGGCGACGCGACCGGACGTCAGGTTGCGTTCGACGTCAGCCACGTACTTGGGCTCAGTCAGCAGGTGCGCTTTCTGGGTGTTATTGCCGACAACGCGAGCCAAGGCAAATAGCACGATCGCGATCACGATCAGGATGCCGAGGACGAGACTGAAGATATTGAAAAACTGGGAGTCCTGCTTGCTCACGTGGGTGTCCGGCGGGTGTTGAAAACCGCCGGATTATAGCCGTTGGCTGGCAGCGGCTCCAACACCGACACCAGATTGCCGCTCTCGCGCATGCTCTCCCAGTCGGCCCGCCGGGCGCTATGGAGGCTCGCGGTCGGCATGATGGTGCGCAGGACAACCTCGCCGTAGGCCGGAATATCACCCGCAGCAAGGCCATATTCCAGCGCGAACCATGCGTTACCGTGCCGATCCCAAGTTGGCCACTCTTCGGACGGTGCATCATCGGACCAGCCGATCTGCGCAATCAGCAGACGAACCACGTCGATCAAGGTCGTGATCAGCGTATGGCCCTCAAACTTGAAACCCTGGATGACCCGCTCGTAAAAGTGTGGCGTCGCGAGTAGCGGATAGTTCTGAACGTCGGTGATGAGACAACCACCATGCCGCTGTACCGATTCGCCGCGCAATTGATAGAGGCCGGTCGCATTCGGCTCGCAATACGCCCACATGGCGAGTCTCTTGGTTCGTTCGATCAGGATGACCCGTTCTGGTCCCAGAGTGGAAAACAAAGCTTCATGGGTCGATCTGACTCGCGGTCCGAATCGATCCGGTTTGCGGGATAACCGATAGGTCGCCAAGCGGCTGGCCACTTGCCGATCGGATTCGCGACGCAGCCCGCGAGCATGCGTATCACTGATGGCAAATTGTGAGTAGTCGAGCATGGACGCACCTTCCCCGAGAAAGGTAACGGCCGACCGGCGCTTGGGGTGATCACGAGTTCCGTGATGCACGTCACCTAATGGCTACTGGCGTACGCTCGCTGGCTTCGAGTCGAGGGTGGCCGCGCGTTTTCGCAGTTGTTCGGTCTTGCGCTGCGCCTGCGCGAGCGGGTTGTAACGCGGATTGGGGACCGTGAAGGCTTTGTATGACAAGTCGTCGTGCCCGGGTATGGGCACCACCCGCGTACCGCTGATCGCGATAACGAGACCGGTGTCATCGTCGGTGACGGTACCGGTGACAATGCAACGATAGGTTTGCCCCGCGACAAGGCGGCCGAAATCGCAAACCGTGACGGTACCGCCAAGAGCATTCGGTAATTCGACCGTTACCGCTTTGAAGGCGACTCGTGGTTGCAAGTTGATCGTGGCTCGCACCGGGTCGACACTGGCGACGGAGATGGTGGCGCCGAGTTCCAAGCCTTCGTCGATTTCGTGCGCTTGAGCGATTTGCTGCACGATGCTTATCACCGCCAAAGTACAAAGAAAAAAGAAAAAGCGCGGCGTCATGGTGAACCTCGGATCAGGGCGTAGGCGCCGGCGCGGGTGCGGCCGTGATGGTGAAGCACTGCTCTGCTGGCGCCGTATAGGTCGTCGCCGAGCATTCGTTACGAGTCGTCTCGGCGATGGAACTCAGGACGACACTACATTCGCCGACCCAGCCCCAGCTGCCCTCAGACGGGATCGTCTGATCGACAAAAATACTGCGTGCGCCTTTGGCGTAGCCTCCGGCGAGCGAGCCATTGGTTCGCGCGATGACAAACACCGGGATGTTGTTGTTGGCCGCGCTGACGGTGTATCGCCGGGCTGTGCCGTCACCATCGAAGCGCAGATAACGACGGTTCGATAGTTTGTTGTATTCGTTGGCGCTGCCAGCGGCGCAGACTGTGACCGAGCCGCTCAGTGGCACACGCGTGAATATCGGAAAAGTTTGCGTCGACGATCGATTTCCTAGAATCGATTCTGTCGATCCCCACTCGTCGTTACCGGCGAGGGTGATATTGAGTGACGAGCCGACCGCATCGATATTTCCCGCCAGCGTCGGGTGCTGCTTCTTCAAAATGCCGGCATATGCCCAAATATTGGGCCCGAAGGTGCCGGTGCGCCAATCTTGCGAATAAAACGGCGCCAGAATTTGTGGGCCAGAGAGTTTGATTGAACCTGCTGGATCGAACAGACGCCAGATGAACTGGATGACCGTTCGCTCTTGAAACCAGCCGAGCGGCGTATCGTTACCACGATAGTCACTGCGTACGGCGCGCACTGAGCCATCGCGAAAGATGAACCGATCGAGCGTTGGCGCCTTAGCGATCATCAAAGCGGTTCCGGTGGCAAGTCCTTCGTGTTGTACCAAGGCAATATCTTGATGCTCACCGCGTTCGGAGTGTGGGCCGCCCGGTGAATAGTTGCGCTGCGACTTGTCCTGTGTGAAGTGCGTCATCTCGTGTGCCGTGATTGCTGTCGAGAGTTCTTGCAACTCGAAAGCGGGCGCACCCGAGAGGAAAATATGCGGAATATTTTCGTTGCCGCCCGTGCTAACGCGGCCATCCGCCGCGATCGTGACGGCGCTGCGAGAATAGAACGCACCTGAACTGCGTACCAAGCCCCGATCGTAATTATTGTCGGTGGTTGCGCCACCTTTGTTTTGTGCACTCCAGAGTATCGAAATGCTATCGACCGAATTCACCGCGCCATTTTGAGCGACGTAAGCTTGTTGCTCCATGGCATCCGTGAGGACGATGTAGGGCGCTGAGATGCGTTGATCGTCAGGCAATACTTTGAGGCTGGCGTTCCAGCCTAGCCTTGCCGTCAGTTCCGTGCTTTGTTTGATCTGCTTCGAGTCGGGCGTGTATTCGGTAGCACGATTGACGTACGGTTCGAACCGAGTGCGAATTGTATTGGCGGCAGTGGATACCGGACGCATGTTATCGAGCACATGGATCTCGAAGCCGCTGCTGTTCTTGGCAATCGACTTGATGAGCGGCGTGTATCGTTTTTTTGGGTCGAGACCGGTGAAGCGAACGCCGCCTGTATCGGATGCATGTGATCCCGCGACCTTGTTTCCAGCGCCATCTTGCAGCTCGATGTAAACATTACGAATACCGGCGGTGATTGGGTTGTCCATGTCCGCTTCGAGACGGCCCGCTGAATTGATTTTGCTTGGCCCGGGGCGCTCATACTTCGCCGTGACGAGCAGTTCGAAGGTGTCGGCCACCGTGATCGTGACGCTCGAGTTCACGGCCGGGAACGCCGGATTGGAGCACTCGAGCGCGTAAGTTACCGTTTGGGTTAAGGCTTGCGTTGTGAGCGTGCCGGATATTGAGAGTGTATCCGTAAACCCTGCGGTGCCACGACAACCTTTGACATTAGCCGCCGCCCAATCGAGCTTTGCTGTGTTACCCGAGAGTAGCTCGGTGTCCGAGGCGGTTAACGATAGGCTCGGCGCATTCCACCCTGTGACCGTTGCATTGCCGTTTGCGCTACCACCGCGGCCGGTACACGTCAGTGTGAAGCTCGATAATTCTTTGGTGATGTTGACGGACTGGCTTCCGGAACTCGCGAGAGAGCCCGCCCAATCACCGCCAGCTGTGCAACCGTCGGCGTTCGTGGCTGACCATGTCAGTGCAACGGTTCCGCCAATACGAGCGTCGGTGGTTGCCGCCGAGAAGGTCACGATCGGTGCAGGCGGCGGACCGCCGCCGCCACCACAACTGACGAGCATGCCGTTTGCCGAGGTGACGATGATAGGGAGCCACTTGCGCACATCGTCAAGATACTGGAGTTCGGTGCGCTATCAAACAGTTTCGAAGGTTACGGCAAACTCCAGACGACGCCGATATTGAGATATCTCGGTAGCCACGATCGGGTGCGGGTCTCGAGACCGGTCGCCGTCAGTCGTAAATCCGTGCAGCAAGGGTTGCTGCGGTTGGTGGCGTTATTTACATCGAGAGCGACTTCCAGTAGCCCGACTTTAAGCGGCTTGCGCCACGAGGCTCGCAGATCGAGGTTCCATTGCGCCGGCCATCGGCTGCGGTTGCGCTCGCCGATAACGGGCAAGAGATCGCCGGAGTCACCTACCTCGAATTTGGTTCGGCTCCAGCCGGTGCGCCATGAGCCTTGTCCCGAAAGGCTCCAAGGACCACTGCGCCACTGCAAGCCGAGCAGCAACGCGTGCTGCTGGTTCCAGTTGCGCGGTACGTCGGTCGCGCCAAAGTCATCTTCGACCTCCGACCACGCGTAGTTCAGGAAGCCAGACCAGTGCTCATCCACCGTGTAGCGGCCCGCGAACTCGACGCCGTAGGCGAGTGCACCATCCGGCGCGATACGCCGTCGATCGATTTCCATCTCCGGAATGAGGGATACCGGATTCAGGAGGTTCTCGTATCGAGGCGAAGGGTTTTGAATCTGCTTGCGGTATGCCTCGATTCGCCATGCACCGTGATCGGCCAGAAGCTGTTCGTAGCCGAGCACCCACTGATCCGCTTTCTGCACCGGGTGAAAGATCGTTTCACCGTCGGCGACTTGCAACTCGTCGGCGCGTTGACCTTGAGATGTGCGGCCAGCACTAGCTCTTAGGAAGCGACCGTCGGAAAGCTCGTACTCCATCGCCAGTCGAGGTGACCAGTCGATAGCGTTGCGCGGTTGATTACGGTGATCGGCACGCAGGCCAACATCGGCTCGCCATCGAGGCGAGAGCGTCACGAGTTTCGAGGCATAGATAGACGCAGAGCGAGTTTGAGTGTCGATTACAGAGCGACGATCGAGAGCAGATGAGCGTCGAAATAGGGTTGCCAAAGTAGGGTTGAAAATAGCCTGAATCGAGTGATCGTACTGACTGCGAATATCGAGCAGTTCGGCGCCGACTGACCACGACCCCGCTTGTAGCCACGATCCCTCGAGATAGAGGCCTTGGATATCGCGCTGTTCCTCGGCCTCACCGGTCACAATTGGGTTGTTCGAAAATTTTCCCTCACGATTGGCATGCAAGTCGTATCGAGCCAGTGAAATAGCCAACTGTCGACCATCGTCCGACGATTTTTTTATCCGCGTCCAAAGTGTGCGGTCCTGATATCCACTGTCGGTCTTTTCGCTCGCGCGAAGATCACTTCCGAAGCTATCCTCGTCGTCGTCGGAGGCGTCACGACTGTATTCCAATTCATCTTGAAGCAGCATCATTCCGGCGACAATTGTCCAATCGCCGCGTATTTGCTCGCCACGCAGCAATAGACTCGCAAATTCGACGTCTACATCTTCGATATCAGCCAGTTTGGCGACTACGCCGAGGTTGCTACTGCGCCCAGCGACGAGCCATCGTGTCGGGACTCGATCAACTTCTGTTTCACCCGAGGAAATTCCGTGAGTTGCCAGCAATGAAACGCCCAATTCGTGATGGGTACCCGACGCGCCGTCGCGCGGATGAATATCCATCACCGCGGACAGTCTATCTCCGTGCCGAGCAGGAAAGACGCCGCTGTAGAAATCGAGGCCTTCAATGACCGTTGGGTCAATGCTGCCCAGAATGGCGCCGTAATCTTTGAAGTGGAACGGCGCAAGTTGCGGTATGCCATCAAATCGCACCAGCATTTCATCGTCGCTACCACCGCGTATGTAACTTTTCGCGCTAAGTGGCGTGCTGGCAGTGCCTGGCAGGGTACGGGTCACACGCAATACGTCCTCATTGAGGCCAGCGAGGCTTTCGATATCGGTACGTTCGAGCTGCGCCATGCTGGTTAGCGGCGACTCGCTGGAGTAACGACTGGCATAAATGGCGACCTCTGCCAGTGGTTCTGGATCTGTCAGTGCGACCGGTTCGCTCTGTTCAGTGGTTTTCGAGCGTGTGACAACAAAAAGACCGGGGCGCAGATTGCGTAGCGTCAAACCATGCTCGGCAAGTAAACGCAGCGCGGTATCGAGTGAATTATCGATTCGCACATCTTGTTTAACCTTAAGGTCGTCTGAAATTAGTCGGTCACTGAAGAGAATAGTGAACTCGCTTGACCGTAACTGGTTCAAGGCGTCCGCGAGAGTTGTTCCGGCGGCAATGCCTTCGCTCAGCGTTGATGCGATGCTGGTAACGGGGTGAACGCCAAACATCCACACCAACACCATCCAAATGGTGTGCCGAATTTTCATCCAAAGCATTATAGAGACAGAACGGAGACAGACCGTAAAACGCGATTACGGTTTGCTGATGACGACTTCGTCGTTTTGATGCGCCACAACGAGTTCGACCGCCACAGCGATTGCCGAGAGCGCATCGTCAGGCGTAAGGCCTGCGATACTACCGTTGAGCCGAGTGTTGGGATCGGCATTACGAAGCACGACGGGATGGCCGGTTTCACGTTCGTACCACTTTAAGAAAGTGCCGAGACTGATGCCATCGATATCGATGGGTGAGGGGACTGTTTCGATCCAGTTCCAGCGTTCGTCTGTGGTTGACACGCGGGCTCTTTGAATGACTTGTGGCGTCGTTGCAGATACCGTTAATTGCTCGCCCGCTGCTGCTTTTGCGCGGGAACGACGTTCCTTGGGTCCCTGCAGATCGATCACGCCTTCACGAACCGCGACATCGAGCTGTTCCTGATCGTAGTCGACCAGGTACTGGGTGCCCACATGTTGGATTGTTCCGAGTTTGGTCTCCACGAGCAGCGGCGTGTTCGCATTGTCGGCGTCGGAGTCAACGAAAATACGACCCTTATTGAGCTGCAGGTGGCTGCCATCGCGGAACACCAGTTCTGAATCGGGGGCAGCTCGAACGATGAGGCCAGATGTCAGTCGCATCGACAGGGTTGCCGAGCCCGTGTCGATGACTTGTTGGTCGTAGATGAGGTCGTCGTTACGGAATGATCCTTCACCATAAACGGCCGATATCATGGCGACCTGCTGTTGAGGCCCGTCGGAATCTCTCGAAACCCAAAACAAGACGCCTGAGAAAAGAACGAGTAATGCGCTCGCTGCCGTGGCTAACGCCCAGCGACGAGCGGGTTGCGGCGTACTCGCCGTCTGTTTTTCAGCAAGGCCTGCTTTCCACTCCGAGCGAACACGCTCAAAAGCCGCCTCGCGCCGATCTTTTGCAACACGCGGCGCATCTCTCAGAGGGCGCAGCGCTTTCTGGATGTCGTCGTCGTTCATGCTTTAGATCTCAAGCCCAGCGGCATCCGCAGCGGATTTGAAGGCCGCTCGCGCTCGTTGCAAGCTTGATTGGGCGGCATCGTACGAAACGCTGAGTTTCACTGCGATCTCCTCCGTCGAGAGATCATCGAGATACTTCCATCGAAGCACCTCGCCGTAACGCCCTGGCAGCTGTCGCAGAATCGTCTCGATATGCTCCGTGCGCTCATCCGATGCGGTCTGTTCTTCGGGTTCGTGTTGCAGGTCGGCCGCGTATTGTTGCGCGGCACGTTGCCCTGAAGGATCTGAGTCCAGACTGACCTGCCTTGCTGCATCTCGGTTTGAGATTTCGAACAGATCGGCAAGCTCATTGCGACAGATGCCGGCAAGCCACGAGAAGAGGCTCGACTCACCTCTGAAACCATCGAGTTTTCGAACGGCACGACACAGTGCCCGCTGCGCCGCTTCTTCGGCAAGGCTCGGGTTATTGCGCGCCCTCGAAAGGGCAAATCGGTAAAGGCGGTCGAAATACTCATCGAAAAACTCCCTAAAGGCGCGTTCATCACCCGCCAGGAGCCGCTCAACCTGTTTCTGATCCGACTTCGACATCGCGGCTCGGGAGGTTAGACGGCCGGGGGCACTCGGATCAATCGCGGCGATGGATTTCGGATCGCCAGCCTGTCTAACCGACCATGAACGCTGTTGGCACGCAGTGTGGGCGCCCCACCACGCGAATCCTCAAGGGGGCAGTCGGATCGCCGTTGCGAGGCGGGTACGAGCGACTCATCCGCTCGCGCTACGCACTCGCTCACGGTGCTGAACTCCAAGAGTTCATGCCGAATCTGCTCGGTTACGTCGGTGAGGACGATCAACCACTCGCAGTGCTCGGATATCAGAGTGCCGCGGTTGGCTGCTTGTTCCTCGAGCAGTATCTCGATTCGCCTATTGAGCAGATGCTGCTGGGCGGAGGAGATACAGCCGGTTCTGGCGCAAGGCTTGATCGTCAACGAATCGTCGAGGTCGGCAACTTTGCCAGTCGCGATCGGGCGGCCACGATGGGGTTACTGCAGCAACTACCGGAGTTTCTCGCCCGAGAAGGCTTCGAGTGGCTGGTGTTCACCGGCACGCCACAAGTGTGTGCACTGGTCGCGGGCTTCGGCGCGCCTCTGCTCGATCTTGGTCGGGCGGATCCGGCAAGGCTACGAAGCGGTGCCGCTCATTGGGGGCGTTATTACGACAGCGCACCGCGCATCATGGCGGGTTGGCTGGGGCATTGCGTACAGGTGGCTGCATGAGCGTCACATTTAGCGATGCACAGCGCACGCTTTCGGGCGATGAGCTCATCGATATAGAGGCACAAGCCTCCGGGTGGTTGGCAAGAGCGCCAAACGCATCGAGGCATTACGGGCTTCTTGCTGATAACGGCATTGCTTGGGCTGTCATCGATCGCGCCCTGCATCGCAGTCCCTTCATCAATGTCCCGTTGCCTCGGCATTTCAGCGAGGCACAACTGGCTCATGTGATCGAAGACGCCGACTTGGGACTCATCATCACGGATGATCCTGCCAAGTTGAGTCGGCTTCCCGGTGACTGGCGACGGATCGATGACGCCATCTTGGGTTTGCAGTGTTGGGCGAAATCAACGTCATCAGAGCAGCATCGCGAGCGCCCAAGACGAATATCGCCGAACACCTCCAAGGTCACTTACACCTCCGGTAGCACCGGAAATCCCAAAGGGGTTTGCTTATCACGCGCATCCATGGATGCAGTCGTAAATTCGTTGGTCGATGTATTGCGACCTCTTGCGGTGCAGCGTCATCTTTCGCTCTTGCCGCTGTCGACGCTGCTCGACAATCTCGTCAGTCTCGAGGTCGCGCCGGCGCTCGGTGCCACGGTTCTACTGCCATCGTTGAGTGAAACCGGTATCGGCTATGGTGGTATCGATATTCGACGAATGTTGGCCTGCATCGATCGTTATTCGCCGGAAAGTCTGTTGCTGGTTCCAGAGTTGCTGCGCGTGCTGGTTGCGTCGGTCGAGAAAGGCTGGCGCGCACCGACCCATCTCAAATTCATCGCTGTCGGTGGCGCCTCTGTATCTCCCGATCTGTTGACGGCGGCACACGCCGCCGGATTACCCGCGTACGAAGGTTATGGTCTGAGTGAGTGCGCGTCGGTAGTCGCGTTGAACTCGCCCGCTGCCTCACGCAAGGGCAGTGTAGGGCGCGTCCTGCCGCACGTCCGGGTTCGAATCGATGACGCGGATGAGATTCATGTCCGCGGCGCAACGATGTCGGGCTATCTCGGCGCAGATGAACAGGTAGACGATGAGGTCGCGACAGGTGATCTCGGCTTCATCGATGCCGAGGGATTTCTATATGTTCGCGGCCGCCGAAAAAATCTGTTGATCACCAGTCTCGGTCGCAATGTATCGCCGGAGTGGGTCGAGCGAGAACTGCTCGTGAGTGATTCGCTTGCGCAGGCCGTCGTTTTCGGCGAATCGAAGCCGTTTTTGTCTTGCTTGGTTTACCCGAGCGGTCCGACGGTCAGCGCAGCGGATATTGGTGCGGCGATCGATGCGGCCAACCGCCGCTTACCGGACTACGCGCGGGTTCGGCGCTGGGCTTTGCTGCCTCAACCGCTAGGCCTTGTGGATGGCACTTTGACGGCCAACGGTCGAACTCGTCGCGACGTTGTTTATTCGCGTTATCAAGATTTGATTGAGGACTTATATGTCGATGCCCTTGCCAGTTGATGCCTACAGTCGTTTGGCTGAGTCCACTCAGCGTGCACGAAACTATCTATTGTCCGCACCCGTTATTCAGCGTGCATTGGCAGGCGACGTGACCAGAGATCTCTACGTCGCTTTTCTGACGCAGGCATATCACCACGTAAAGCACACTGTCCCGCTATTGATGGCAGTCGGTAGTCGTCTCGATGACTCGAAGGATTGGCTGCGTTCCGAACTGGTTCATTACGTTGAAGAAGAGCACGGCCATGAGCAGTGGATCCTGAACGATATTGCCACTGCGGGTGGCGATGCAGAGCTTGTGAGACGTTCGAAGCCGCATGTCGAAACGGATGCGATGGTCGCATATGCCTACGATGTGGCCATGCGACGTAATCCGGTTGGTTTCTTTGGCATGGTGTTCGTTCTAGAGGGAACTAGTGTCGCGTTGGCACTCGATGCCGCGAGTCGAATTCAAGCGGCTCTCGAGTTGCCTGATCGCGCGTTTAGTTACCTGCGTAGTCACGGCAAGCTTGATCAGGAACATACGGAGCACCTAGCGGGGATCGTCAATCGATTGGACACACCAACTGATAACGCGGCGATTGTCGACTGTGCCAACGCCATGTTCTGGCTCTATGGCAATGTATTTCGCAGTTTGGAACGGGCCGCCGCATGAGTTCACCGATCAGAGCATTGGTCACCGGCGGTGGCAGTGGAATTGGTGCGGCGATCGTTCGGCGCTTGGTTGATGAAGGGGCTCGTGTGCTGATCACGGGCCGCGATATTTCGAAACTGCAGGCTATCGCCGCCGAAGCGCCACAACAGATCGGTATTCTCGCCGCCGATCTCACGATCGATGCTGAGCGCAAGCGTGTGGTCGAGTATGCGAGTCATTGGGACCATGTTGGGATCGATACGCTCATCAACAACGCGGGCACCGCTAACGCGGGATTTTTCGAAGATTCGAACTCGGCGAAAATCGACGAGTTGCTAAAGATCAATCTCGTTGCGCCAATCTGCTTGACTCAGGCTTTACTGGCACACCTGAAATCGTTGCCGGAAGCGCGAATCATCAATATCGGCTCTGTGTTCGGTTACATCGGCTATCCATCGCAGGCGGTTTACTCGGCCAGTAAATTTGGCCTGCGCGGATTCTCCGAGGCACTGCATCGAG
>VFQT010002206.1_pt1 | contig 20638 bp, 21 predicted proteins | sample 3512381 | NCBI WGS metagenome assembly VFQT01 (sample SAMN10412376, study PRJNA504923) | tailings metagenome | isolation source: Relicate 2 Philex TSF3 active mining site | place: Philippines: Tuba, Benguet | collected 2017-08-29
TCAGCCTCGTACCCTCTGGACTGTTGCCACCCTCCGACCGTGCCCAATTCGTGGTCCGTCTCGAATTGCCGGCTGGGGCCAGCGAGGACGAAACCCGACGCGTGACGGAGCGCTTGGCACGGTGGGTTGCCGACGAGAGCGTCAATTCCCGCGTGTCCTCCAGCGTCTTCTATGTCGGAGCCGGCGGGCCACGGTTCTTCCTCGCACTGGCCCCCGTCGATCCTGCGCCGCATGTTGCTTTCGGCGTCGTCAACACGATCGCCTCCAAGGACGTCGCGGCGACCCGAGCGAGCCTCGAAAGCTACATGGCCGCGCAATTGCCGGAGGCGCGTGGCTGGACCGAATTGCTGTTCCTTGGGCAGGAGCCACCGGGCACGCTGGAGATCAGGCTCTCAGGTACGGAGATCGACAAGATCTATCGAACGGGCAAGCGCATCGAAGACCTCGTCGCATCGGTTCCCGGCACCAGGAGCCTGAGAACGGACTGGGCAAATCCCGTGCTCCAGATCGACGTGCTCATAGACCAGGAGCGCACACGTCGGGCCGGTCTCTCCCCGGCGGCCGTCGCCCGCACGCTGGAGGCGAATTTCGACGGCACGCAAGTCACCGAGTATCGCGAGGGAGATCGCATCATACCGATCGTCCTGCGGGCACGCCAAGCCGATCGCGCGAATCTGGACGATCTGGCCGACGTGACGATCCCCAACGATGCAGGCCAGCCCGTACCGCTGCTGCAAATCGCAAATCTGGCCGGTGAATTGAAACCCTACGTCATACGTCGCTACAACTTGGATCGGACCCTGACGGTATCCGGCGTCAATCCAGATCTCACAGCGAAGGAGTTGCTCGAGCGCGTGCGCCCGCGCCTGGACGATCTGCAACTGTCTCCGGGATACCGCTGGACACCCGGGGGAGAGGTCGAGGCCAGCCAGAAGGCCAATGGCGCCCTGTTCCTCTACATGCCGCACTGTCTGCTTGCGATCGTCGTCCTGCTGATCTGGCAGTTCGATTCCTACCGGAGAACTTTGATCATCGTCCTCACGATACCGCTGATCCTGATCGGCGCATCGTTTGGACTGAACATTACCGGCGCCAAGCTCGACTTCAATGCGCTGATGGGGCTGCTTGCACTGGCCGGCATCATCGTGAACAACGCGATCGTTCTCATCGAGCGTATCGATGAAGAGCGCGCGGTCGGCAGGTCGCTTGACACCTCAGTGATTGCCGCTGCGCAGGCGCGCCTCCGACCGATCGTCATGACGACGCTGACGACGATCGTCGGGCTCGTGCCGCTCTACCTGTTCGGAGGTGAGCTTTGGCGCGGGATGACAGTCGTCATGATGTTTGGACTAGGCGTCGGCACGGTGCTGACCCTCGGCCTCGTGCCGCTGCTCTATCTGTTATTGTTCCGCGATCGGCCGCAGTCGGCAGGAGCGACCTCCGAACAGCCCGAGCCGGCAGCAATCTGACAGACAGACGATCGACGATCATCAGCGGTCGCGCTGCTTTTCGTCGAATGGCTGTCAGGGAAAGCCGTCGGACCGGTCGTACTTGATCACGTGCGAGACGATCCGCAGCTCCCGAGATCGAGGCCTTGGGATTGAGCCGCAGGCCCAAGGCGCGACCGGCCCCAAGACCGTTGCGCGCGAAGGTGGCTGGCAGATTCGTCTCATGTCAGCAGATGAAGTCCGGTGTGCGTGGAACTCTCTGCCGCTGCCACCATCGAATTCGGCCTCCCTGCGCGTGGTGCCATTTGCAACTCGTGTCTGGCGACGTACCGCTCCTCCGTTTGCCAAGACGTGCGCCCATTGTGTCGGCGGGCCTGACGTAGAATTGATGCACAGCCGGCCCCGTTTGGCCGATCGACCGCTGGATTCGCGTGCGACCGGCAGAGATACTTGCGGCCGACAGGGGCGGCGTCGCAAGGCCAACACGGCTTTCGCGTTTCACCCGCCAGGCCGTGCAGGCCGAGCTTCAGAGGAGCCGTATGCGATGACGAGTGTGACCGGATATCACGCCCACGTTTATTTCGATGCGCACACGATCGAAAAGGCCCGCCGGATCTGTGCCGCTTGCAGCGAGACGCTCGGTGTGACGATGGGGCGCGTGCACGAGCGGCGTGTCGGGCCGCATCCCGACTGGAGCTGTCAGTTGGCCTTTGCACCCGATAAACTCGGATCCGTTGTGGAGTGGTTGTCACTCAACCGCGACGGGCTCGTGGTTCTGATCCATCCCGAAACCGGCGATGCGCTCAAGGATCACACGGAGCATGCCGTGTGGATGGGCGCTGTCCGTCCACTGGACCTCGGCGTTTTCACCAAACCGAGTTGACCTCGGGCAAGGCCGGGACGAGTGCCATGGCGGTGGAGCGAATTGCCACAGTCTGCTGTCGGTGCTCGCCTGCTCGGACCTGATCCGTGCGGGCGCCGCCGAAGCATGTTCGGTTCTCTTGTATCCGCGCCAACTCGCGTGCGCGGCATCAGTCCCGGGAGGTGGCATAATCGAAGGCTTCGGCGCTTGGCGTTCGATCCGCTCGCGGCAGCGAAGCTGACTTTCGTGTGGGAGTGCGGAGCGCCGCGCTTGGCAATCACATTGCCGTGACTTGCCTGGAAATCATGCTTTTCACCCTTCTCGCCGCCATAGCCCAAATCTAGCGTAGGCTCGTGTGCGATCGGGATTTTTCCGCGCGTGGCGATCGATTGGAGTTCTCGCATGGCTCGTCTGACGATCAATGGCAAGGCTCGAGATATCGACATCGAACCCGATACCCCATTGTTGTGGGTCCTGCGCGAGCAGGTCGGGCTCACCGGTACGAAATATGGGTGCGGCATCGCTCAGTGCGGCGCGTGTACCGTCCATGTGGATGGCGAGGCCGTGCGCTCGTGCGCGCTTCCCGTCAGTGCCGTCGAAGGAAAGAACATCACCACGATCGAGGGCCTTGCCGAGAACGGCGTGCTCACGAAAGTGCAGCAGGCCTGGATCGATCACGACGTACCGCAGTGCGGCTATTGCCAGACCGGCATGATCATGGCCGTGTCGGCGTTGTTGAAAGCCAAGCCCAATCCGACGGACGCCGACATCGACGGCGCCGTCACGAACATTTGCCGGTGCGGCACCTTCCAGCAGGTGCGCGAGGCCATCCACGCAGTGGCCAAGGCTTGAGGGAGGCATCGTCATGACCGATTTGTCGACGTTATCCCGCCGTTCGTTCGTCATCGGCAGTGCGGCTGCCGGCGGCGGTCTGGCCATCGGCTTCGATCTGCCCCTGCCGCCGGATGCGGCGGCCGTGACGGAGCCTGCCAAACCCGAGCTGGGAGCTTGGGTCGTCGTCAAACCCGACGATACCGTCGTCGTCCGCATCGCGCGCTCGGAGATGGGCCAGGGGACGTTGACCGGCCTTGCCCAGCTCGTGGCCGAAGAACTGGAATGCGATTGGTCGAAGGTCACAACCGAGTATCCGACCCCCGGTCAGAACCTCGCTCGTAAACGCATCTGGGGCAGTTTCTCCACCGGCGGCAGCCGCGGCATCCGCACCTCGCACGACTATGTGCGCAAAGGCGGCGCCGCCGCGCGCATGATGCTCGTCCAGGCTGCGGCCGATGCCTGGAAGGTGCCGGTTGCCGAGTGCACGGCTGCCAACAGCGTCGTCACGCATACACCGTCGGGGCGGACGATCTCCTTCGGCAAGGTCGCGGACGCGGCGGCCAAGCTACCGGTTCCCAAGGAGATCCCACTGAAGGATCCCAAGGACTGGAAGGTTATCGGCAAACCCAAGAAGCGACTCGATACCGTCGACAAGGTGACGGGCAAGCAGATCTACGGCACCGACTTGACCTTGCCCGGCATGCTGAATGCGGCGATCAAAGCCTGTCCGGTATTCGGCGGCAAGGTGAAGAGCTTCGAAGCCGCCAAGGTCGCCGGCATGAAGGGCGTCAAAAAGGTGGTGCCCGTGGGCGCTACCGCGGTTGCCGTCGTCGCCGATACGTGGTGGCACGCGAAGACCGCACTCGATGCGCTGCCTATCGAATGGGACCAGGGGCCGAATACCGGCGTCTCCAGCGAGACCATTGCAAGCATGCTGGAGGAAGGCCTCGATGCCGATCAGGCATTCGTCGGCAATAAGGTCGGCGATGCCAAAGGTGCGCTCGCAACTGCCGCAAAGCGGATCGAAGCGACTTATGCCTACCCCTACCTCAATCACGCGCCCATGGAGCCCATGAACGCGACGGCGCGCTACACGCCGGACAAGTGCGAGGTCTGGGTGCCGACGCAGGACGGCGAGGCGTCGTTCGCCGCAGTGTTGGCGGCATCCGGACTGCCTGCGGAGAAATGCGAGGTTTACAAGATCAACCTCGGTGGTGGCTTCGGGCGGCGCGGCGCGTTTCAGGACTACGTCACGCAGGCGGTCATCATCGCCAAGGAGTTGTCCGGCACGCCGATCAAGCTGATCTGGTCGCGCGAGGAGGACATGCTGCACGGGTTCTACCATCCCGTCATGCAGGCAAAGCTGACGGGCGGTCTCGATGCGCAGGGCAATCTGACGGCGCTGCACGTGCGGCTGTCCGGTCAGTCGATCCTGGCGAGCGTGCGGCCGGCAATTCTCGAGCAGAACAAGGGCATGGACCCCGTCACGTTCCAGGGGCTGGCGCCCTCGGGCGAGCATGCCTTCGGCTACACGGTCCCCAATCTGCTCGTCGACCACGCCATGCGCAATCCGCCCGTGCCGCCGGGCTTCTGGCGAGGGGTCAACATCAATCAGAACTGCATCTTCCTCGAATGCTTCATCGATGAACTGGCCCAGGCGGCCGGTCAGGACGAACTGGAGTTCCGGCGCAAGCTGCTCGGCAAGCATCCCAAGAACCTGGCGGTGCTCGACGCGGTCGCAGAGAAGGTCGGATGGGGCAAACCCGCGCCGAACGGCATCTACCGGGGGCTCGCGCACATGAAGGCGTTCGGCAGTTATGTGGCGGGTGCGGCCGAGATATCGGTCGACGGCAACAAGGTGAAGGTGCATCGCATCGTGGCGGCGACCGATCCTATTCATGCGGTCAATCCTGCACAGATCGAGCGACAGATCGCAGGCTCCTTCGTCTATGGCCTGTCCGCTCTGTTCATGCAGGAAAACACTTTGAAGGGCGGTCGCATCGTCGAGGAGAATTTCGATACGTTCGACTCCATGCGCATCGCCCAGATGCCGAAGGTGGAGTCGATCGTGATGCCCTCCGGCGGTAGCGATCCCTGGGGTGGGGTCGGCGAGCCGACGATCTGTGTGGCGGCGCCCGCCGTGCTCAACGCCTACTTCAAGGCAACCGGAAAGCGTATACGAACCGTGCCATTGAAGAAGCACCGGATCGTCATGGCTTAGACATCGATGCGTGCGGGGCGCCAGGACAGCGGCGCCCCTCATGCTCCACGACGAGACGCGCACATGAGACTGGCCGGAACCGTCGCGCTCTGGGGCGTTATGCTGGTCCCGTTCGGTGCGGCCCACGCCGATCCGCGTGTCCCACCGGGAGCGACATCGTGCGCGGGATGCCATGCCCGCACCGGTCCCGGAGGGCCGATCCCGCGCATTCACGGTCGTCCTCAGCGCGAGATTGCCGCCTTCATGACCGCATTCCGGTCCGGCCGGGTTCGCGCAACGGTCATGGACCGGATCGCAAAGGGCTTCAGCGATGAGGAGATCGATGCCATTGCCGCGTGGCTCTCGCAGCAGCGATAGGCAGGTCACGCGCCGCACCATGCTCGCGGGACTTGGCGCAGTCGCCACGCTAGGCTGCCCGGCCATTGCGCAAGCGGCGCCGAGGATCGTCGTCGTGGGCGGAGGCTTCGCAGGGGCGACGGCGGCACGCGAGGTCAAGCGGCTCGTACCTGCCGCCATGGTCACACTGATCGACCCCGCAACGGCATATACGGCCTGTCCCTTCAGCAACGCGGTGGTTGTGGGCTTGCGCGAGATGTCGCGGCAGGTTTTCTCTTTCGAAGGCGTGACGGCGGCCGGTATTGCGCATGTCGCGGCGCATGCACGCGCCATCGATCCCGTTGCCCGCGCCGTCCGCCTCGACGACGGCCGCACGCTCTCCTGGGACCGTCTCATCGTCGCTCCCGGCATCGATCTGCGTTTCGATGCCCTGCCCGGCTATGATGCCAGTGCCGCCGAACGACTGCCGCATGCCTGGAAGGCTGGGTCGCAGACAGTGCTCCTGCGCCGGCAGCTCGAGGCGATGGAGGATGGCGGGCTCGTCGTCATGAGCGTGCCCGCAAATCCCTATCGCTGCCCGCCCGGCCCCTATGAGCGCGCAAGCCTCGTCGCGCATTTCCTGAAGACCCGAAAGCCCCGCTCGAAACTGCTCGTCCTCGATGCGAAGGATGATTTTTCGAAGAAGCGGCTCTTTCAAGAGGCGTGGCGGGCGCTCTATCCGGGGTACTTGGAATGGGTGGGCCTCGCCGACGGCGGCAAGGTCGTATCCGTCGTGCCACAAGAGAAAGTGCTCGTTACCGATTTCGCGCGGCACAAGGCAGCGGTCGCCAACGTGATCCCGCCGCAGCGGGCTGGTTCGCTGGCAATCGAAAGTGGCCTTGCCGGCGCGACCGGCTGGTGCGCCGTCGATCCCACGACGTTCGAGTCTCGCGTGATGGCTGGCGTCCACGTCATCGGCGATGCCGCGATCGCGGGGGCGATGCCGAAGTCCGCATTCGCGGCCAACGCGCAAGCCAAGGTGTGCGCCCAGGCTGTCGCCGATGCCCTCGCCGGCCAGCCGCCGGGCCGTATCAAGCTTGTCAACACGTGCTACAGCCTGGCCGCTCCGCGATATGGCATCTCGGTCGCGGGCGTCTATGAGCCGGTGGAGGGGCATCTGCGCGAGGTGAAGGGAGCGGGGGGGACAAGCCCCCTTGGCGCGCCGGAAGACGTGCGCATTCGCGAGGCCGCCTATGCCGACGCATGGTTCGATACCGTCACGCGTGAGGTCTACGGATGAACACGCACGGTGCCGCTACCCTGATTGCGGTGGTCTTTCTGGCAGGGATGTCGCCTCCCGTGGCCGCAGAACAGCTGCGCGCCTTCAGGGTCTCCGGCGACGGCATTGACGCTCCCCTGACGCGTGAACCGGGCAACGTAGAACGCGGCCGCGCCGTCGTGGTCGACCGCCAGAAAGGGCTATGCCTTCTGTGCCACTCGGGACCGTTCCCCGATGTCCGTTTGCAGGGCACGCTGGCACCCAGCCTCGCTGGCGCGGGGAGTCGTTCGTCCGTGCCGCAGTTGCGACTGCGCATCGTCGATGCAAGTCGGATCGATCCACGCACGATCATGCCATCGTACTACAGAGCGGAGGGGCTGATGCGGGTCGCACCGGCTTTCCGGGGCAAACCGATTCTGTCGGCCCAGCAGATCGAGGACGTGGTCGCATTTCTCGCGACGCTAAAGGAGTGAATGCATGCCGCGCAGGCAATACCCACGCCTCGCCACGTTCGATCCCGATCGGCGCAGCGCGATGCGCAAGGGCGGCGCGCTGGCGCTCGGGATGGCGGTTGTCGGCGTCTTCCCCAGAACCGCCGGCAGTACGCCAGCCGAGATGAAAGCGGCGATTGCCGCCGTCACCGGCGGCGCACCCTCGCGTGAGGGACGCGTGAGGCTCGACGTTCCCCCGCTCGTGGAGAACGGCAACGCCGTGCCATGCACGGTTTCGGTCGAGAGCCCGATGACGCCCTCCGATTTCGTGCGCGCCATCCACGTCTTCAACGAGAAGAACCCACAGCCCCACGTCATCGGTGTGCGACTGGGGCCGCGTGCGGGACGCGCCTCGGTTTCGCTGCGCTTACGCCTCGCCGATACGCAGACCATCGTAGCGATCGCCGAGATGTCGGATGGGTCGTTCTGGTCGGCGCGCGCAGATGTCGTCGTCACACTGGGTGCTTGTCTGGAGGATCCGATCTGATGGCACGCATTCTCCTGAATATTCCCGGGCGCGCGCGCCGCGGCGAGATCATCACGATCAAGACGCTCATCCAGCACAAAATGGAGACTGGATTTCGCTATACGAGCGCGGGCGAGCGGGTGCCGCGCGATATCGTGACGGAGCTGACCGTCACTTACGACGGGGAAGAAATCTTCCACGCAGAGCTTTCACCGGCGATCGCCGCCAATCCGTTCCTGTCATTTCATACCGTGGCCACGCAGAGCGGCACCATCCGCCTCACGTGGAGCGGCGACAACGGCTTCTCGGCAGTCTCCGAGGCGCCGATCGTCGTGGAGTAGAAGCGTGCGCGCTCGTCTCGCGGCCATGATGATGGTGATCCTGGCAACGCCGGCCTTCGCCGAGGACAGACGGCGTTCGTCCTACGCGGATATGAGCCCACAGACCCGCGCCATGCAGGACGACGACACGGCCAATCCTGCCATGCTCTGGGTTCTCGAAGGGGAGGCCCTATGGCGCAAGGCAGAAGGCGCTGCGGGTCGTGCCTGCGCGGACTGCCACGGTGCCGGCACACAGGGTATGCGGGGCGTCGCGGCCCGCTATCCCGTCTTCGAGACCCGGACGAATGGCCCGATGACGCTGGAGAAACGCGTTGCGTACTGCCGCACGACGCATCAGGCGGCACCTCCGTTCGCGCACGAGAGCCAGGAGATGCTGGCGCTGACGGCCTACATCGCGCGCCAGTCGCGGGGGATGGCGGTGGCGGAGCCCGATTCCCGGCTGTATCCCGTCATCGAAGCCGGGCGCGCGCTCTTTCATATGCGGCAAGGGCAGCTCAATCTCTCGTGCGCGATCTGCCATGACGACAACCCGGGCCAGAAGCTTGCCGGTAATGTCATCCCGCAAGGGCATCCGACGGCTTATCCGATCTATCGCCTGGAATGGCAGGCGCTGGGGTCGTTGCAGAGGCGCCTGCGCAATTGCCTGTCCGGGATGCGCGCCGCCAGCTATCCCTACGCGGCACCGGAGCTGGAAGCGCTGGAAACGTATCTGATCTGGCGCGCGCGCGGCATGCGACTGGAGGGCCCCGGCGTGCGGCCGTAAGCTTCGCCGATCGCAAAGATTCATGATCGGACGCGGCAGCCCTGCTTTCGGGGTGCGCGCATCTCAGCCTGGTGTGCAAGCAAGAAAGCACCGCAACCCGAGCGGGCAGCGCGGGGGACGACACCTACTACGTCGACAACGTCGACGACGTGATCGTCGAGGCCGCCGGCGAGGGCGAAGACACCGTCATCACGAACGTCTCCTATACGCTGGGAGCGGACGTCAGCATCCAGTTGATGCGCACCTATGGCACGGCCACGATGCAGGCGCTCGACCTGACCGGCAACGCCTTCGCCAACACCATCGTCGGCAACGGCGGCGACAACGTCATCACGGGCGGCGGTGGCAACGACGTGCTGTGGGGCTACGGCGGCGACGACACGCTGACCGGCGGTGCGGGCCACGACGACTTGCGTGGCGGCGGCGGCGCAGACACCTTCGCATTCGTCGATCTGGCCGACGGGTTCGACACCATCCGTGATTTCGTGAGCGGCGAGGACCGGATCGCGCTCTCGTCGACGGCCTTCGGACTCGACGCGGGCGGGCTCGCAAGCGGCGTCTTCTCGGCGGGCGAAGGTCTCGTCGAGACGCTGGGGCCGGGGCCAGCCCTCTACTTCGACAGCATGAGCGGCCGCCTCTACTTCGATCAAACGGGCGGGGTCACCTCCGACGCTGTGCTGATCGTACAGATCGCGACGGGGCCGCTTGCAGAGGCCGATATCCTCGTAGTTTGAGGCTTACTGCCCGGCTCCAGTTTGACGCGGTGGGCAAGCACAGAACGTACGGCCGGCCAGTCGCGCCGAAGTTGATGTGACGGAAGGTCGAACGGGCGGTCGCTCCTTTACGCCGCTGGTCGGCCGCGATGCCGGCCAAGAAGCCACTGTTGCAGAAGCCGTTGTTGCAGGAAGATGTGTCTGCGGACGGGCTCGTCCTCCCTCGCGGCGTTTACCATTGCGAGTGTCTTTCTCGTTAACCAGCTCGATCGCTGCGGGGCTGGCAAATACCTCACTCCTTCCCGAAAAAATTTGTTCCGGGCGAACATCGGTTCCATCACGGGCATCACGACGAACCGAGTGCATGGCGGGACCTGATCCTCTTCTCCACCAGTACACATCAATAACGAGAGCGGTGGTTGATCTCGGGTCCGTTGCTGACCGGGCAGCAAACGCGTGCGGTGTGGGCATGTCGGGGCTCGCATCATGATGGCGCCGGCCAAAGTCCCCCTTCCACGCGGCGATCTGCTCGCGGGCGTGAACGAGCGACCGGAACGATGTTTCGTTCGGCACGTCGTTCATGCAGCCCCAACCACGCGATCTTGATAGGAGCTCCGTCGCCCAGTGTCCGATCCGCCGCGACCTGATCATCTAAACATGGTGCATCCGCCTGCCTCTGAGTTTGCTCGTATTTCTGGGCGCCGCGCGGCTGTCATGCCGGTGCACTGCTCGGGATGGGCGAGCTTGGAGAACAATTCCATGTAAGCCGATCCGGGCCCCCTGTTCGAGCCGCGTGTGCAGGCCATCCCAACACCCCTTCGCGTCACCCCTTCATCGGCAGGTTGGTCCGTCGCGATGATTTGCCTCCCCATGGGCCGCTTTTTTCTGCGTATCTATACGGATTACGGATGGTGTCATGTCGACGTATGTTGCCATGATCGACAACCATTGACGTTTGAAAGGACACAAAGAGAAAAAATACAGTTGAAAGCTGTCGGTAGACAAAAACAGATGCCAATGCTTGGGCCGTAGCTGTAGGCCCGGCTTGCTAGGTGTTGTTTTCAGAAACCGAACATGAATGATTGAATAAAAAAAAGTGTAGTTTCGGAGAGTGGTCGTCCTCGCTAGTCTAGAAGTCAGCGATCGGGCAATGCGGCCGGTGCGTCGCAACGGTGCATTGGAGGGGGCGAACCGAAAATTTATGGAACGCGCAGATATTCCAGTTGTCATCCTGTGTGGCGGGCAGGGTACTCGGTTGCGCGAAGAGACCGAGTATAGGCCAAAGCCGATGGTGGACATCGGGGGGCGTCCCATAGTGTGGCATATCATGAAGATCTACGCGGCACACGGCTTTCGTCGCTTCATATTATGCCTTGGTTACAAGGGATGGGTAATCAAAGAATATTTTCTGAATTTCAAGGCAATGGCCAATGATTTTACGATTAATCTAGCACGCTCGGACAGCGTTCGCTTTCATGGTGACGCGATAGAGGATTTTGAGGTGACCTTGGCGGACACGGGGCCCGAAAGTATGACGGGGGCTCGGATCGCGCGGATCCGAAAGTATATCAGATCGAATGTGTTCATGGTGACCTATGGCGACGGGCTGTGCGACGTGAATTTGCCTGATCTCCTCGAAACCCACCGCCGATCCGCCACTATTGCAACCCTCACAGCGGTGCGTCCGTCGTCGCGTTTCGGCGTGCTTGAGCTCGATGGAGAGAGGCGCGTGCGCACCTTCAAGGAGAAGCCTAGGGTCGACGGCTTGATGAGTGCCGGGTTCTTCGTCTTCGACAGCAGGATCTTCGACTATCTCAGCGAAGACGCCGATTGCGTACTCGAACAGGAACCTCTGGCGCAACTCGCGGCGGATTGCCAGCTGACGGCTCACGTACACGAGGGGTTCTTTTTCGCGATGGATACTTTTCGTGAGTATCAGCAACTCAACGATATGTGGAGCCGGAACGCGGCGCCTTGGAGGGTTTGGTGAGCAATTTCTGGGAGGGACGGCGGACGTTTGTAACGGGTGGGGCCGGCCTTGTGGGAAGTTGGCTCGTAAAGAGGCTCGTGGCTGCCGGCGCCGACGTTATCTGTCTGTTGCGTGACTGGGAGCCTAGATCCGAGTTGGTCGTCAGTGGGAATTTCGAAAGGGTTACGCTCGTTCGAGGGAGCGTTGTGGACCAGGAACTTTTGGAAAGAGTGCTAGCGGAGTACGAGATTACGACCGTAATGCATCTTGCCGCGCAGGCGATCGTCGGAGTGGCAAATGCAAATCCGGCATCAACCTTTGATACGAACGTCCGGGGCACCTGGAGTGTACTCGAAGCATGCCGGCGGTCGCCCGGGGTAAAGCAGGTGGTTGTAGCATCTTCCGACAAGGCTTACGGCGAGCAGACCGTTCTGCCCTATGATGAAACGATGCACCTGAACGGATTGAATCCTTACGACCTTTCCAAGTCCTGCGCCGATATGATCGCGCGCTGCTACGCTCACGTGTTTGGCGTTCCCGTTGTCGTAACGCGATGCGGGAATTTCTACGGCGGCGGGGATTTGAATTGGAACCGGGTTATTCCGGGCACGATCCGGTCGATCGTGCAAGGTAAGAGGCCGGTGATACGGTCTGACGGCACGTTCATTCGTGACTATTTCTATGTCGACGACGGCGCGATCGCATACATGCTGCTCGCGGAAAAGCTGGGGGATAAGCCGGAGCTCGCGGGCGAGGCCTTCAACTTCTCCAACGAAATTCAGCTAACTGTCCGCGAGATCGTCGACCGGATCTCGCGCCGTATGGGCAGCTCGCTCGTTCCGATCGTCCTCAATGAAGCGAGCTATGAGATCCGCAATCAATATCTCAGCGCTGCGAAAGCCAGAAGATTGCTCGACTGGCAACCAACCTACACGCTCGAAGCCGGCCTCGACCGTACGATCGAGTGGTACAAGAATTATCTGACACGGTGAGCCATGAACCCTCTGAATCTCATCATGCTGTCCGCCATGTATGAAAATGGTGGCAACACGACGCACCGGCTGCTCGACGGCCATCCGGAGTTGCACGTTTATCCCTTCGAAAGCCAGGTCGGTACGCCTGGGAACGGCGATTATCTCTCGAGCGCCGTGCCGGTCCGTTATCGTTGGCCGGAGTTCGCCATGTCGGGCGAGGTTCTATCGGATTATGAAGCCTTCTGGGACGAAGAGCTGAAGACGCTGCTGAGGGTCCCCAGTCGAAGTAAGTTCCAAGGCTGTGGCCTGGACATCGACGAGGCTGACCGCAAGCGGGCCTTCATGGAGTTCATGGCCGACAAACCGCGCACGCGAGCCAATCTTGTGGGCGCGTATTTCCATTCAACGTTCGCAGCCTGGAAGAATGTCCTGCGTTCTGGCCGCGAGCGCTTCTACGTGGGTTATAACCCGGTTCAGATTCTTGATGCAGGAAAGGTGCTGGCCGATTTTCCGAACGGTCACATGGTACATGTCGTCAGAAATCCATGGTCGGGCTACGCCGATACCAAGAAGCGACCGTTTCCATTGTCGCTCGAGCGATACGCGTGGACGTGGAACTTATCGCAAATGACCGCGCTGAATTGGGCGGAGCGCGTACCGGACAGGGTTCACATAATCCGGTTCGAAGACATCGTGGCGGATCGACGTGAGGCGTTGGGCAAGCTCTGCCGGAAGCTCGGCATGGCGTGGGACGATGTTATTCTGACGCCGTCTTTCAACGGCAAGGAACTTGTCGAAGTATTCCCGTGGGGGACCATTCGGGTGCCTACCGTTGAGGCAAACCGCGCCACCATGAACGAACTCGACAGGTCAGAAAAAAGGGAAATCGCCGAACAGACAGCTGTGATGTGCCGGTTGCTAGGCTATGACGATTTGATAGCGGAAAATCTTTAATGGCAGGCCGTGCGGGCGAAGCGGCGACGCTCGGATCTGAGCCGGTCTTCTTGGCGAAAGTAGACAATCCCCGCGGCTGGGCTACCAACTCTGCCCCGCGATCGAAGCGGTCGTTGGATTTGCGGAGCGCTGCGACACGGTTGCTCGGGGTTGACCAGTTGCTCGTGTCCCCCCTTGCTAAGGGCTCGCTCCACGATGTGTTCGCACTCGATGCGCGTGGGATACCCCCGGCGATTGCCCGGATCTCGCGCGGCGCGGGCGGCCATGGGGGCATGGCAGTGTCGAAGGCGGTCATGGACCGCCTCGCTTCGGATGGCATTCGCGCGCCGCGGCATCTCGGCGGCGACAGTACCCGCGCCGTTGTGCCGTATGAATTCGAGATACAGACCCGGCTCCAGGGTGAACCTCTATCCCGATGGGATGACGATGATGAGGCGTTTGCCCCGCTTTTGGGACGCGCGGCGGCGCTGCTGGCACGGGTACATTCCATTTCTGTCGAGGGATTTGGTTTGCTGGATCCGGTAAAGGCAGCAAGTTCTCCGACGCGGCTCTCAGGTTCTTGCCTGTCCTGGAGCGAATACCTCTCGGCACAAGCCGAGGTGCATATCTCAGCGCTGGAGAGAGCGTCGATCGTGGATTGCCGCGTGGCCGACGCAGTGCGCCGTCACTTCGAGCGGCTGTCCTGCCGCATGTGCAGCGAGCCTCGACTGCTACATGGCGATCCGGGTAGTGCAAATTTCATCGTCGATGAGGTGGGTGAAGTCGGTCTTGTCGATTGGGACGATGCGCTGGCGGGTGATCCGCTGTTCGATTTGGCCGGGTTTGCAGCTTTTCAACCGATGCGTCGATGGTCCGCGATTTTCAGTGGCTACACGGAAGTTATGCCTCTCGACGAAAAAAAGGCAGAGCTCTTTTGGCTTTATTTCCTGCGGATTGCCGTCGCTCGTCAGGTGCATCGCAGCAGAGCCGGTATCGTCGATAAGCCCGGTCGCGTGCCTTCGGTTATACGGATCCACCAAGCCCTGCATCATCTCGAGGTGTCGCCGTGCGCGTACTTGTGACGGGAGGGTCTGGCTTTGTCGGCAGCCATACCGTACGTGCGTTGCTTCGGGCTGGCGCGGAGATCGCGGTTTTGTTGCGCTCGCCGAACTCGTGTGTACGTCTCGAAGACGTGCTGACACAGGTCAAAGTGATTCACGGCGATCTCGCCGCGCTTTCTGCGGCGTGGCCAGAGATCGAGGCGTTTGCGCCGGAAGCAATAGCGCATCTCGCATGGGACGGCGTTATGAACAGCGCGCACGACGATCTGGCGCAAGCGGCCAACGTCGGGCGGTCGATCGAACTCATGGAGTGGGGGCTTCGCGCGGGAATACGATGCTTCGTCGGTCTCGGTTCGCAGGCCGAATACGGTCCTTGTAGCGCACGCATCCGGGAGAACCAACCGACCCGTCCTGTGACGCTTTACGGTGTCAGCAAGCTCGCGACTGGGCAAGTGTTGGGCCGCATGGCCAGCGTGATGAACGTGCCGTTCTCATGGCTTAGGTTATTCTCTTCTTACGGGCCGGACGACGATCCGGCTTGGATGATGTCCTATCTTATCGACACGCTTCTGGATGGCAGCCGGCCGTCTTTGACGGCCTGCGAACAAGTTTGGGATTACATCTTTGTTGAAGATGCTGCGAGGGCCATCGTTGCAGCCATCGAACACAGCGCGAGTGGCACCTTCAATCTCGGCGCGGGGCGCGGTGTGCGGCTAGCGGACATCGTCACGCAAGTGCGAGACCTGATCGATCCGAACCTCCCGCTAGGCTTTGGTGAGCGTCCTTATGGACACCGACAGGTTATGCATCTCGAGGCTGACATCACGGCCTTGGTGGAGGCGACCGGCTGGCAACCGCAAGTGCCGCTCGCCGAAGGACTGAAGAGCACAGTGGAGGGTCGTAAGCGCTTCAGGTTGCGATCCGCGGCTGGCCGGGCTCGATCGCCATGACGAGAGACTTGAACAGAGGTGCGATGTCTCATGCTGGCGACGCACGCGCGCTTGCAACGGCCGTCCGCCGTCGTGTGCTCCGCATGGTACACAAGGCATCGGCTTCCCATGTCGGGAGTTGCTTCTCGATGGCCGATATCTTGGCCGTTCTCTATGGGGGCTGGCTCAACGTCCGCTCGGATAGACCCGATTGGCCCGACCGTGACCGGTTGATCGTCAGCAAGGGACATGCCGCTGCCGCGGTGTATGCCACACTCGCCGAGGCTGGCTTCTTTCCTGCAGATTGGCTCGAACGCTTCTGTCAGGACGGCCAGCCACTCGCCGGCCATGTCACAGCGCATGGCGTGCCTGGAGTAGAGTTTTCGACCGGTTCACTCGGGCATGGCCTGTCGGTCGGCTGCGGCTTGGCGCTGGGCGCCCGCATGCAAGGCGCCGACTGGCGCACGGTTGTCGTGCTGTCGGACGGTGAGCTTGACGAGGGATCGGTTTGGGAAGCTGCGCTGTTTGCCGGCCACCATCGATTAGGGCGGCTCGTTGCAGTCATCGACCACAACAAAATCCAAAGCTTTGGTTCGATCGAGGAGGTCCTCGATCTCGCCCCCTTATCCGGAAAGTTCGGCAGTATGGGTTGGGAGGCAGTGGAAATCGATGGACATGACCATGGCGCCATCGCAGCCGCGCTCGGAAGCGCTAGAGCCGCCAAGGAGCGGCCGCTCGTGATCATCGCCCACACCGTCAAAGGGAAAGGCGTATCGTTCATGGAGCACCAGCTTGTCTGGCACTACCGGTCGCCGCGCGACGCTGAACTCGTCGCGGCCCTGGCGGAGCTCGATGAGACGGCATGCGCCACGCCCTCCGATCAGTGAAGGCTATTTCATGAGAAACCGGTTCATAGAGCGTATCGTCGAACATGCTGAGACGGACCTGCGCATCGCGCTTTTGTGCGGGGATCTCGGATACTCGGTGCTGGAGCGCTTCGCGACCCGTTTTCCCGACCGGTTTGTCAACGTCGGCGTAGCCGAGCAGAACATGGCGGGTGTCGCTGCCGGCCTCGCGCTGACAGGGTACAAGTTGTTCACCTATTCGATCGCCAACTTTGCGATCACCCGCTGCCTGGAGCAGTTGCGGAACGATATCTGCTATAATGATCTTGATGTGACCGTTGTCGCGGTCGGTGCCGGGTTCGCCTATGGATCTCAGGGGTACTCCCATCATGGTGCGGAAGATGTCGGTTTCGCACGGGCTCTCCCCAATATGTCCGTCATCGTGCCGGCCGATCCTATCGAAGCGGAAGCGGCGGCAGATTACGTCGTGCGTAGAAGAGGGCCTGCCTATGTCAGGTTGGCGCGGGGAGGGGAGCCGGCACTGCACGCTGTGGCGGTAGCCGACATCGCGCAACCCTTGCTGCTGTACGAGAGAGGATCTGCGGATGTTGTGCTGTTGGCCAGCGGCGTCATCGCTCAAGAGGCGGTAGCTGCGGCCAAGATTCTGGCCGACGCCCACGTCTCCGTTGCCGCAATCAGCGTGCCGGTGTTGACGAGGGACGTCATCTCCAAGCTGGCGCCAGTTGTGGATGCGGCTTCGGTCGTCATCACGTTGGAGGAGCACATTCCGACTGGCGGGCTGGGGACGCTGGTGGCCGAATTCCGGGCCGGGCGTAGCCATGGCGCGCGTATCGTCCGCCTGGGCATCGATCACGTCAAGATAAACGAGGTCGGCTCACAGTCGTACTTACGCGCTGTCCATGGCCTCGACGCTCAATCTGTGGTCACCACTGCCATGAGCGAGTTGCGCCGTGTTGCGGGGCGGAGATGAGCAGCGCGACCCGAGAAACCATGCAGGTCGTACGGTTCGTCGGGGCTGGCCTGCTGAATACGATGGTCGGGTATCTTCTCTTCGTTGCTTTATACGGAATAGGCTTCCATCCCATGGCTGCCCTGGCAATGGCGACTGTGCTCGGCATAGGCTTCAATTTGCTGACAAGCCGGCATTTGGTATTCAGAGCCCATGGGAAATTGTCGCATTTCGCCTCGGTGTACGCCGCAGCTTTCGCTCTCAACGCAATCGCGCTTTCCGTTTTCGACAGGATCGGACTGGCGCCACTGATTGCCCAAGTTCTCTGGCTCCTGCCTAATGCTGCAATCGTATATCTCCTGCAGCGCACCTTTGTTTTCCGTCGAAGGGACGGCGTCCTATGAAAAAAGTCAGCATAATTTCGCCATGCTTCAACGAGGAGAGCAATGTCGAAGCCTGCTGGCTCGCGGTCAAGGCAGTCATGGAAAAAGAGCTGCCGGGCTACGACTTCGAGCACATCTTCGTGGACAATGCATCGACGGATCGGACAGTTGCTGTGCTTCGACAGCTGGCAGCGTCAGACGATCGCGTAAAGGTCATCATCAATGCGCGGAACTACGGTCCGTTCCGCTCCACTTTCAATGCTCTGCGATCGGCGACAGGCGATGCGATCCTCGTAATGCTTCCCGTGGACCTGCAGGATCCGGCAGAGATGATCCCGGTGTTCGTCAGGCATTGGGAGGCCGGCGCAAAGATCGTCTATGGGCAGCGCACGGAGCGGGCGGAAGGCGTGATCATGCGTGCGGTGCGCGGATCATATTACCGTGCGCTCAATAGGTTCGCGGAGATTGATATTCCCGTCGATACGGCGGAATTTCAGTTGGTGGATCGCGTGATCCTCGACTTGGTCTTGGAGACTGACGATTATTATCCCTACATCCGCGGATTGATCGCGAATGTCGGTTATTCTGATGTGGCTGTTTCTGTGCCTTATCGCTGGAGGGAGCGGCGTCGAGGCATGTCGAAGAATAGAATGTTCAATTTGGTGGATCAAGCGGTAAATGGCTTGGTGTCCTTCACGTCGGCGCCGCTGCGGCTGGCGGCATTCGCTGGTTTTATTTTATCGTTCTTCAGCTTTGCGTATGGTTGTTTTCAGCTCGCGATCAACCTGATCGTGCCAGGGCTGGCTCCTCCCGGTATTCCGACGCTGATTGTCGCGAATTTCTTTCTGGCGGGAATTCAGTTGCTGGTAATTGGCTTGGTGGGTGAGTACGTGGCAGCCATCCACCAACAGATCCGTCGTGGCGGACGTGTCGTGGAACGCGAGACGATCAATATCCGTGACGTGCAGGACGCGCGCGCTTCGCGCAACGCCTGAGGTATTCCCGAGTGACGGCATATGCGGCACGCGAAGACATCGACGAGCCAGACGACGTGGAAGCAAAAGATATGGGGGAAATCCGTGTCCCGATCGCTCTGCAGTGTTGAGCGGATCCGACGCATCGATCCGGCAGTGCTCGTAGCGGCAATTTGCATCTTGGCAGCGGTTGTCGTTTGCGCGCCGGCAGGCTTCGAGTCGAGCGACGATTCCTATTATTTTAAATCGGCGCTCGACCCGATGGCGATCGAGTTGAATCCAAATTTGTTCGGGTTCGCACTTCACCCGCTCCTCGTCCTATCGGGATCCAGCATGACACAATTCCGGCTTCTCGGAATTCTTGTCGTGTTCTTAGTCCATGCCGCTGTCATCTGGACGGTGATGCGCGATGTTGGGGGCGGCGAACGGGCCCGAAGGTGCGCAGCGGCCTCGGTCGCCGGCGCTGCAGGTCTCGGTGTCTATGCCTATTGGCTCCATACGCCCGGTTACAACTGGCTTGCTGTCGTGAGTGCATCGTTAGCTGCCATGGGGCACGCGCTGCTTTGCCGTCGGCCCGCGATCCCGCGCTTTCCGTACGCGGGCCTCCTGATCATCAGCCTGTCCGGCTTTCTCGCCGCTCTCTCGCGGCCCCCTGTTGCAGTCCTGCTCGGATTAGGAAGCCTCGGCGTCATTCTGGCGACCAGCACGAACAGTCGCGATGCGGCGAAACGGACGATGTTCTGTATTTGCGCCACCCTGGCGATCGCGGCGCTCTGGTTGTTGCCGTTCGCCGGCCCCGGTCATTTCGCACAAGTCTTGCGGGATGGGCTGGTGTATTTCACGTTTGATCAGGGCCTGCATCGTATCCCGGTTCAGTTAAGCCAATTCATCGGGCATGTTTCGCGACTGCCAGCGGGAGCGATGCTGGGCGTGTTGGTGTTGCTTTTTCTGGCGCTACCTGGGCTCAACATCTGGCCTGCTGGGAGGTGGCGCGCGCCGGCCTTGTGGGTAATTACCATTTCCTCCCTCATATTGGCTGCGACGTCTGTCCTGTTCTGGCATGGCAATCGGAACAAGTGGATCGCCGATCTCTCGATGGTCGGTATCAATTCCCTGATCGTGGCGCTCGGACTCGCCGTCGCGGCGTTCGCCACGCTGCTCCGCCACAGCCCAGCCATGGGAGCCATGGTGGCACCTTGGATCATGAGTCTTACGTTGCTCGTCGTACCGCCGGTGCTGGCGTTGGGCGGGAACAATCTCTTGGTCAGTCTCATGCCGCTCGGTTCGGGGCTTTTCCTGCTTGCCGCATTAGTGCCGCTCTCGATTGTTGCACCTTTTGCACCTTGGCTCTGGCACGTGGGTGCAGTTGCGTCCCTGTTTGTCGCTATACAAGTGATAGGCGTTGGTATGCTGGCCCCATATCGTTTGCTTGAACCGGTCTGGCTTCAGACAGAACGCGTGAAGCTTGCCATCGGTGGCACGGTTCGTGCGGATGAACGCACGGCTGCTTGGATCGCCGATATCCAGGCAACTGTCACCCGCCATGGATTTAAGCCGGGAACGCCGATGCTCGACTACACCGGGCGAATGCCCGGCATTACGCTCATCACCGGCGCAAGTTCACCCATCCACGCCTGGGTGCCGTCAGGGTATGTTGCGTCTCAACGCGCCATGGACGCAGTAATCCGGCGAATTGATGATGTGACGCTGGCGCAAGCTTGGCTCGTCACGCCGGAAAAGGCATTCTTCGACATGGCTCCGCTACACAAACGGCTGCCACCGACACACGTACTTGAGCCGATTGGCACATTCGAGCGTCCTTACGACCGTCTGAGATTTACAATCGCAAAACCGAGGGACTGAACCA
>VFQT010002207.1_pt1 | contig 20636 bp, 20 predicted proteins | sample 3512381 | NCBI WGS metagenome assembly VFQT01 (sample SAMN10412376, study PRJNA504923) | tailings metagenome | isolation source: Relicate 2 Philex TSF3 active mining site | place: Philippines: Tuba, Benguet | collected 2017-08-29
CCAAGACCGAGGCGAAGGCGCGGGGCGCGGACGACGCCTGGCTGGTGGCGCCGGACGGGTTCGTGACCGAGGGCGCCTCTTCGAATGCTTGGATCGTAACGAAGGACGATGAGATCATCACGCGGGCGATCTCCAACATGATCCTCGCCGGCGTGACGCGGCACACGCTGTTCGATTCGCTTGGGCAGAAAGGGCGCAAGATCACCGAGCGCTCGTTCACGCTGGAGGAGGCGAAGGCGGCCGCTGAAGCTTTCTCGACGGCGGCGACGGGGCTGGTGACGCCTGTGGTGGAGATCGATGGCGTGAAGCTAGGCGATGGGAGACCGGGCAAGGTCACGCGCGAGGTGCAGAAGCTCTACTACACGGCGATCGGCGCGGATGTGGCGAAGGTCGCGCCGTTCGTCAGCGACCGTTGAGAGTTCGACTACCGAATGGCATTGCGCCGGATCGTCAGCGATCAGGGCGGATACTTTCGGTGCGTTCCGAGGAATAGGTTCTACAGCGCGTTTTCCAGTTCTGCTTCGCGGCGGTCCCAGCGCACAGCGACGCGCCATGATCGTGGCGGGCATTCGGCCGGCCGGTCCGCGCCAGCAGTGCAGGCGAAGGCGGCCCAGTCAAAGGCATCGAGCAGTGTGACCTTCTCCTGCCATCGTTGGCGGGAGCCTGCGTCCGCTCACCCTCGTTACGCAAGCGATCCCTTTTTCGGGATTCCCATCGGCGCCTGTCGGGGCCAGTATGGGAGGCCGAGTCGGGAGAGCGCATGGGCAGGCGGGTGGAGATCCTGGGCGAGAAGTTCGCGGTCTTGCCGCTGGACGAGACGCGATTCTTCACCCTGCCGTGCGTCTACATGATGGTGCACGAGGAGAACGCGCGGTTCGTTGTCCACTATGTCGGCCAGACGGGGAAGCTGAACCAGCGCTATGCCAGCCACCACCAGCTCGCCGCGGCGAAGGCCCAGGGCGCGACCCACGTGCTGGTGCTGGTCATTCGCGACGCGCACGACCGGCTGGCGTTCGAGACGATGATGCGCTGGTTCTACAAGCCGCCGCTAAACGCCGAGGCCGTGCCGACCCACATGCAGGGCTGGCGCGCGGCGATGTACTGCGCCAAGGCTGACATCGCCGAGCTGGCCCGAGCGGCGCACATGAATTGCGAGCGGGGACTGCTGCCACCGATGGCGACGCGGCCGGTGGCGGCGCGGGTTTAGGTCGCAATCGCCAATCCGCCTTGCCTCGGCGCGCGGTTTGCAGTTCTGTGCCTTCGCATTTGCAGCAAGGCAGGGCCATGGCCGACAGCGCCTCCACAAACTTCCAGCACGATCCCGACAAGCCGTGGATCTTCCGCACCTATGCGGGGCATTCGACGGCGGAAGAGTCGAACAAGCTCTACCGGAAGAACCTCTCCAAGGGGCAGACAGGGCTGTCGATCGCTTTCGACCTGCCAACGCAGACGGCGTACGATAGCGACCACGTTCTTGCGCGCGGGGAAGTGGGCAAGGTGGGCGTGCCGGTCGGGCACCTCGGCGACATGCGGGCGTTGTTCGACCAGATCCGCGTCGAGGAGATGAACACCTCGATGACGATCAATGCGCCGGCGGCGTGGCTGCTCGCGCTCTACGTCGCACTGGCGGACGAGCAGGGCTGCGATCGCAGGAAGCTGCAGGGCACGACGCAGAACGACATCATCAAGGAGTATCTCTCGCGCGGCACCTATGTGTTTCCGCCGAAGCCTTCGATGCGGCTGATCTCGGACATGGTGGCGTGGTGCTATGTCGAGACGCCGAAATGGAATCCCGTAAATGTCTGCAGTTATCACCTGCAGGAGGCGGGTGCGACGCCTGAGCAGGAGCTGGCGTTTGCTCTGGCCACGGCCTGCGCCGTGCTGGATGCGGTGAAGGCCGGCGGGCAGGTGCCCGAGGCGGATTTCACGACCGTCTTCAGCCGCATCTCCTTCTTCGTGAATGCCGGCGTGCGCTTCGTCACCGAGATGTGCAAGATGCGGGCGTTCGTCGACCTGTGGGACGAGATCGGCCGCACACGGTACGGCGTTTCCGATCCGAAGGCGCTGCTGTTCCGCTATGGCGTGCAGGTGAACTCGCTGGGGCTCACCGAGCCGCAGCCGGAAAACAATGTCTATCGCATTCTCATCGAGGCGCTGGCCGTTACACTGTCCAAGCGGGCGCGATGCCGCGCGCTGCAGCTGCCAGCGTGGAATGAGGCGCTGGGCCTACCGCGGCCGTGGGACCAGCAATGGTCGCTGCGTCTCCAGCAGATTCTCGCCTACGAGACGGACTTGCTGGAGTATGAAGACCTGTTCGATGGCAGCCACGTTGTTGGCGCGAAGACCGAGGCGCTGAAGGATGAGGCGCGGGCGATGCTGGCGCAGCTGGATCGTACGGGCGGCGCCATCGAGAATGTCGAGTTCATGAAGAAGGCGCTTGTCGAGAGCCAGCGGGCGCGCCTCAAGGAGATCGAGGCGGGGCGGCAGGTGGTGGTCGGCGTCAACCGGTATGAGACCACTGAGCCTTCGCCCCTGTCAGGCGGGGATGGCGCGATCATGGCGACGGACCATGGCGCGGAGAGCCGGCAGATCGCCAAGCTGAAGGCGTGGCGGGCGCAGCGGAATGCGGATGCGGCAGCGAATGCGCTGGGCGAGCTGCGCGCGGCGGCAATGGGCGGTGCGAACATCATGCCGCCGAGCATCGCTGCGGCGAAGGCCGGGGTCACCGTGGGCGAGTGGGGTGCGGCGTTGCGCGAGGTGTTCGGCGAGTATCGCGGGCCGACGGGCGTCGCCGTGACGATCGAGACGGGCGGCGATGAGGACATCGAGGCCGTGAAGGGTGAGGTCGAGCGTGTGTCGAAGAAGCTGGGCCGCACGCTGACCTATGTGGTGGGCAAGCCGGGGCTGGACGGGCATTCCAATGGCTCGGAACAGATTGCTGCGCGGGCGCGGCAGGCCGGGATGAAGGTTGTCTACGAAGGCATTCGCTTCACGCCTGAGGAGATCGTGCAGCAGGCCATCGATTCAGGCGCCCACGTGGTGGGGCTATCGATCCTCTCCGGCTCGCACCTCGACCTGGTGAAGGAGACGGTGGGCATCCTGCGCGCGAAGGGGCTCGACATTCCCGTCGTCGTCGGCGGAATCATCCCGGAGGCCGACGCGCTTGCGCTCAGGCAGATGGGTATCCGCCGCGTCTATACGCCCAAGGACTACAAGATCACCGAGATCATGGGCGACGTGGTGAAAGTGGTGGAAGAGACTCTGGTGAAGGCGGGGTAGGGTTTATCCTTCCAGCAACGCCGCCAGCGCATCCGCAATGCTCTTCATGCCCTTCGCATTCGGATGATAGAGCGTACCGTTCACCGGGGCGCCCGGGCGGGGGTAGCCGTTCATCCACGGGTCGGCGCTGCAGGCGTCGTGGCCCTTCGACATCTCGGAAGCGGTGATGATGCTGGCGTTGTTCTGTCCGGCCACCGTGCGCGTGATCTCGGCGAGGCGGCGGGCGGTGTAGCGGGCGCTATCGGCCTCCACCTCGGTGAGCGGGGTGGCGGCGCAGGTTCCGGCTTCCGGCAGGACGGCGAGATAGTCGACAAAAACGAGCTGCGCTTGCGGGGCGCGGCGGCGGATTTCCTTTGCGATGGCGTCCATGCGCTCCGCGAGATCGGCAAAGGTTCTCTCTGCAGGAGCAGTCACCGGCGAGCAGTCCGCCTCAATGCCGGTCTCTTTCATCAGCCCGGCGCACGAGGCGTTCGTGAGTCCGCCGATATAGCCGAGATCATTGCCGCCGATGGTGACGGTGACGAGGCGCGTGTCTGGCGTAAGCGCGTCGAGCTGCGGCGGGATCGCGCCGCGCGGGCCGGTGAGATGGGCGGTGGCGGCGCCGCTGCAGCTGACGTCGGTGAGGCTGAGTCCAAGACGCTCTGCGAGAAGATGCGCGTAGTTGCCGGTGGACCGCGCGCATGGCGTCGGCGGGTCCTCGTAGTAGGACGGGATGCCCGGCCCGGCGGCGAAGGACGATCCCATGGCCACGTACTTTGCGCCTGCCGGGATTGATGGTGAGGTCGCGCAGGCGGATGAAGCAAGCATCGCCGACGCGGCGAAAGTGCGGACGAGCAGCATCGGGACGTTCCGGCGAGAAGCGGCTGATGCCCGAAGGAGGTAAGGGCTCCACGCCGCAGCGTCTATTTCTTTTTGGCGCGGGCCTTCTTCACCGGCGCCTTCGCAGTGTTTAACGCCACAGCCGACTTCACAAGCGCCCTCAGCGCCTTCTTGTTGAGCTTGTCCACCTCGCGGATATCGATGGCGCGGCGTGTGCCGCCGCCCAAGCCAGCGTTGAAGAGGCCGGCTGGGTCTTCGAGCCTCGCGCCGAGCGCGAAGGTGAGTTTGACATAGTCTCTGTAGGTCTCGCCGGTGCAGATGATGCCGGTGTGTTCCCAGACGGGTACGCCCTGCATGTTGTTCGACGCTTTCGCCCATTTGCGGGTTTCGATGGTGCCGGGCGCGGCAGACATTATGATTGCGCGGACGCAGTCCAGTATTTCGGCGCGCCAGTCCGTCGTGTCGGGTTTACTGGCCATGTAACTTCCCATCAGAGCTTTTCGCCGGGCAGGCCGGCAGCCTGTTTGACCCAGCTGGCGAACTGCTTCACGTCGAACTGGCCTTCGTGGATGTTGAGGTAGCGGACGTTCTTCTGCTTCGACCCATCCGGCGGGAGTGGCTTCAGGTCCGCGCCGCGGAAGAAGGCGACCTTGATGTATTTCGCGAAGACGTGGAAGGACATGAACCATGTGCCGTCGCCCTTGCCGTAGAGGGGCGAGTTCCACTTCACCGCCTTTGCGGCCCTGGGCACGGCGCGCGTGATGATCGCGTCGATCTGCCGGCCGATGTCGCTCTGCCAGCCCGGCATGGCGGCGATGTAGGCCTGGACGGGCGCATCGCCTTCGCCCTTGGCGATCTGCGGGTTGCCGCCCGAGAGGCGGACGACCCCGTCGGGGCCTGGCTTCAGGGGGTTGCGCGCTCTTGATATGCGCTGGAACTCCGATCGATGCGAGCATCGGACTTTAGGCGATTGCCGAACGGGAAGTCACCCGCCTCCTTGATGACGCAACGCTGCGAGCGGGCTAGACCGGCCGCATGACACTGGAACCGATCGCTCTGGAGAACGCCTTCGTCCGCCTCGAACCGCTGGAGGAGCGGCATCGCGAGCCGCTGCGCATGGCCGGAGACGATCCCGACCTGTGGCGGTTCGCGAATGTGAACCTCGACAATTCGAACTTCGACGCTTGGGTCGATCATCGTTTCGCCGAGATGAAACGTGCGGGCGAGATAACGTATGCGGTCTTCGACAAGGCGTCGGAGACATATGCTGGATCAACCAGCCTGCTTGCCTATGTGCCGGCGCACAAGCGCGTGGAGATCGGCTGGACCTGGTACGCCAAGCGCGTGTGGGCGGGCGCCGTCAATCCGTCGTGCAAGCGGATGCTGCTCGGCCATGGCTTCGATACGCTCGGACTCAATCGTGTGGAGTTGAAAGCGGACGCGCGGAATGAACGCTCTTGCAAGGCGATGGCGCGGTTCGGCGCGACGTTCGAGGGCATACACCGATCGCACATGGTGCGGCCGGACGGGCGGCTGCGCGACACGGCATGGTTCAGCGTGATTCGCGAAGAATGGCCGCGCGTGCGCGACGGGCTGGATGCAAGGCTGGCGGGGTTTGCGCGATGACCCTCACTGTCAGCCAACCCGTGGGGTCCATCCTGTTCCGCGCCGGAGATGAATGTCGCGGTTTCATCAGGTTGAAGGCTGGATGCATCCGTGTGTCGCTGACCTCCGCCAGCGGCCGCGAGATTGTTCTCTACCGCGTTCGCCCCGGCGAGGTTTGCCTCCAGACGTTCAGCTGTCTGGTTGAGGGACGGCGATACCAGGCAGAAGGCGCCGCCGAGACGGCGATCAGCGGCGAAATTGTCCCCGCGACAGAGTTTTCCCGCAGGATGCGCGACGATGATGGCTTCAGGCAGGAGGTTCTCACTGCCGTGGCCAAGCGGTTCTCGGATTTCGAGCATATTGTCGAGATGCTCGCTTTCGCGGGACTCGAACAGCGAGTCGCGGAGGCGATTCTTCGCCTGGCCGGCGCCGGGCGGGACGTCAGGGCCACACACGAGCAGATCGCTGCCGAAATCGGATCGGCGCGCGAAGCAGTGTCTCGGCAGATCGCCCAGCTTGTACGGGAGGGACTTGTCGCTGCGCACAGGGGCGAACTCGAGATTCTTGACCGGCATGCGATCGAAAGGCTCGCCCGCGCCTCTGTGTGACTTCGTCACCGACAGCGAGCTGCCCCGGATCAATGCTGGCTCCAGTATTAATGACGGCCGAGCCGTCTGTTCTGGAGAGAGTCATGAAGCGGAATGAAGGAACCATCGACCGGATACTGCGCGTGGTTGTGGGCGGCGTCATCCTATCGCTCGCGTTCGTCGGGCCGCAGACGCCTTGGGGCTATCTGGGGCTTGTGCCGCTGGTTACCGGCCTGATCGGGTATTGTCCTGTATACGCGGTTTTTGGACTTAGAACCTGTCCGGTGAAGGCGAACTGATCGCGCGCTGCAGTTGCACGTGTGATATTTGTCGGCGCATAGCGAGACGCAACCTCGTTGAGGAAGCTGATGACAACGCCGACGATCGCGTTCGATGATTTCATGAAGGTCGACATCCGCGTCGGCGTTGTCGTCGCAGCGGAGCCGTTTCCGGAGGCGCGGAAGCCGGCGATCAAGCTGCGCATCAATTTCGGGGCGGAGCTGGGCGAGAAGCGATCATCGGCGCAGCTGACGAAGCACTATACTCCTGAGGCGCTGGTCGGCAGACGCGTGCTGGCGGTGGTGAATTTTCCGCCACGCCAGATCGGCAAGTTCATGTCCGAAGTGCTGACGCTCGGGGTGCCGGACGAGGAGGGCGCGGTCGTGCTGATCACGCCAGATCGCGACACGCCGCTCGGCGGCAGGCTGTTCTGAGATTTGAGTGAGGGGCTCAGCCCGGATTGCGGGTGGAGCAGGCGCTCGCGGCGAGGCGTATGGTGCGCAGATCGGCTATCAGCGACATCCAGCGCTTGGCGCCGATCATCTGCACGAGCTCGGCCTGGACGCGCGACCAGGCCGGCGTGGCGAGATCGAGGCGCTTGCGCCCGGGACCGGTGAGGCTGAGCACGCGCTGGCGGCGGTCGGCGCCGCGCTCGACATTGATGAAGCCTTCGTCCGTCAGCGGACGGATCGCGCGCGGCACGCCCGAAGCATCCATCCCCAGAACGTCGGCCAGGGCGCCGACGGTCAGCGGGCCCTTGCTGGCGAGCGTCATCATCAGGTTGAATTGGTGGCCGGTAAGACCGAATGGCGCGAGGGCTGGATCGTAGGCGGCGGCGACAGCGCGCGAGAGCCTGGATACGTGACGGAAAATGCATGCGTCCGGGGAGGTCGGTGAGAGATTCTCACGCGACTCCGCGACGCCTGCACCCGTGCCGACGGTGCGCTCGTCGAGCTGTTCCGGCATAGCCGTATTCCGTTATTGCCTTGCGGCAATCCTGATCCCAAGGACTCGGTAGCTGCGCGGGAACCGCCCGTCAACGCCGCCCGGCCAGCCACACGCCGGCAAGGACCAGCACGCAGCCGCCCAGTTGGGTGGGCGTGAGGGCCTCTCCGAACAGCGGCCACGCGGCGAGCGCTGCGGCAACTGGCTGGATCAGGAGCAGCAGACCGGCCAGTGCGGCAGGCGTGGCGCCGACGCCGGCGACGATCAGCCCCTGGCCCAGAACATGTGCGATGACCGCAAGGGCAAGCGGCCAGATGAACCAGTCGGGGCTTGCAGGAATAAGCATTTCGCCGCGCACCCCCGAAGCGATGAGCGAGATGAGGAGCGTTGTGGCTGTCGACCAGAAGAGCACCTGCATCGCGCTTCCCTCGCGTCGGGCGAGCTTGGCGAAGAATAGGTAGAGGCCGACCATGACGGCCGCGGCAAGCGCGAGCAGGTCGCCGGCGAGGGCGGCGCCCTCCGAATTGGCCGCGCCGCGTGAGAGGAGGAAAGCGCCCAGCAGCGCGATGGACAAGGCGACGAACCAGATACGCGTGGGTCGTTCGCGAAGGACCAGCCAGGCGACGAGGCCGACCGCGGCGTTGCCGAGATTGACTAGGAATGTTGCGTTCGCCACCGACGTCATGACGAGCGAGGCGTGCCAGAAGGCGATGTCGAGGCCGAAGAAGACGCCCGCCGCCACAGCCCCGAGCGAGGGGCGCCCAAGCCTGCCACCCTGCGCCTTGATCACCAGCGCAATCAGCGGCAGCGCGAAGGCGAACCGCCAGAAGCCGGTCGCCTGTGGCTCGAACGCCGAGTAGCGAAGACCGATGGGCGCAAAGCCGATGGCGATGGCGCCACCGACCAGCATGGCGGGACCGGCCCATTGAGGCCAGGGCGCTCGGATCGCATCGGTCGGGGTGGCGGGCGCGGTCAAGCAGGCAATCCGATGCGGGCGCGAATATCAGCAGGAGATACGCCCGCTTTGCGCAGGGCGGCAAGCGTGAGTGAGCGATCGCGCTTGGCGAAGCGCTTGCCATCGTCGCCGACCAGCAGACGATGGTGCGTGTAGACCGGCGTGGGCAGGCCCAGCAGTTTCTGCAGGAGAACATGGATGTGCGTCGCGTCGCGCAGGTCCTGGCCGCGAATCACGTGCGTGATTCGCTGGAGCGCATCGTCATGCACGACGCATAGATGATAGCTGGCGGGTGTGTCCTTGCGCGCGAGCACGACATCGCCATGCACTTGTGGATGAGCAACGACGATGCGTTCCGCGTTTGTTGCTTCATCGCGTTCGCGAAATTCCAGATGCGCGAAATCTTCGCCTAGCAGGTCTTGTGAATAACTCATCGAGAGCCGCCAGGCGAATGCATCGCCGCGTGCGAGGCGCGACTGCTCTTCGTCTTCGCTGATTCGCTGAACAGGTCCGCGATAAATAGAACTGTTGGGGCCTTCGCCGAGACCATGCGGCGCGGACATCGCCTGCTCGGCAATCTCGCGGCGCGTGAGAAAGCAGCGATAGAGCACGCCGAGCGCGTGAAGCTTGTCCAGCGCCGCTAGGTAGTCGGCGAAGTGTTCCGACTGGCGGCGGACGGGCTCGGGCCAGGTGAGACCGAGCCAGGCGAGATCCTCAAAAACAGCAACCTCATAGTCGGGTCGGCATCGTGTTTGGTCGATGTCTTCGAGGCGGAGCAGAAACGAACCGCCCTCCTGGCGCGACCTATCGTGCGCGAGGAGGGCGGAATAGGCGTGGCCGAGATGGAGTCGGCCAGTCGGGCTGGGGGCGAAGCGCGTGACGAAATTCATCGCCCCCGCCGTAGACCCCTTACTTGCTGTGCTCGACCTTGAGGCCGAGGTCCTTGATCGCCTGGGCGGGCGAGCCCATCCCGGCGGACATAACCGTGCCCATCAGCGAGGTGAAGGCCATCGGCGCGCTTGGCTGGACAGCGATGCGCAGCTTGCCGCCTTCGCGGACGAAGGATGCAACCGGCGTCATCAGCGGGCCTAGCTCCGGGATGCCTGAAACATCAGGCCGCGCCGCCATGGTGATCCCTTCAACCGCCATTGCGCGGACCTGCTCGCCGGTCATCGGCTCAGGGGCCATGCCCATTTGCGGGGCCATGTCGCCGATCAGGCCGAAGACCTTCGGCAAGGCGCCATTGTCCTGCACGTTGAGCTCGATGAGCTTCAAGGACGAGTTGGAGGTGAAGACGCCCATCAGCGCTTGTTCGTCAGGCTCGCCCTTTTCCGGGATCAGGTCGGACACAGCCTTGAAGCTGGGGAAGCCGCCCTGATAGGTGGCGGAGATGCTGAGCAGGTCCTTACCGCTGAAACCGAGGTCGAGCTTCGTGTCGCCGTTTCCAGCGTTCCAATTCCACCCGAAGTTGTAGTCGCCAGAGAGCTTGGAGAGACCATGCTTGTTGAGCGTGGCCATCATCTGCTGCATCTGCGCCTGCTCGGCCGCCATCTGCTCCGCGTAGAAGGGGTCGTCGCTTCCGAAATCACCCATCATTGCGGCGTTGATCTGCTGACCGAATTCCAGGATGGCGCCAAAGTCGAGCGACATGTTCTTGCCGGTCGCGATGAGCTTGGTCGGGATGAACCAGTGCCAGCCCGAGCCGTCGAACATCGACTCGCCCATGCTGTAGATTTCCTTGCCACCCAACTTCAGGCTCTCGTTCTGGCTGCGCCAGACACCGAGACTCATCAGGTTGGTTTCGGTGCGCGGCGGCATCACGCCTTTGGCGATGTAGCCGAGGATTTTCTCGAGGCGCATGTCCTCAAGCGTCATGTTGGCGATGCTGTACTGCATGCCAACCGGCGTGCTTGCGCCCATGCCCATGTCGCCGGAGCCACCGAATTTGAGGTCGCGCAGGAACATGCCATCGATGTCGCCGCCGCGCAGGCCGCGTGCGCCCATCGCGGCGACGGAGACGTTACCTTCCGACTTCTGGCCGTACTGCGTCATGGCAAAGTCGACTTTGAAGTCGAGGTAGGCCGCAGTGTCGATGCCGTAGGAGGTCGTAATCGCGGAAATCTGCTGCAGCGCCGGCATTAGCATCGCCATTGGATCATACGGATCGGTCGCGTTCGCGGCTGCCGGAGCGGGCGCGACCTGGTAGGGCTTCAGCATCACATCGTCGATGATGATCCGGCCGATCGACACGTCATAGCGTTCCACGGACATCATCGGCTCGGAATTGTAGAGGTCCTCGATCGCGCTGAAATCGTCTTCGGGGACGGGAGCAACGATTGGCGGGTCTGCCGGCTGGAATTTCAGAGGCGCCGCATCGTCAGCGGGCGCTTCGGGCATTGCATCGTCCGGAAAGCTGAAATCGTTGAAGTCGGCCGGCATCATGCTTTGCGCCTGAGCGTTGAGCATGTCTGCGATGCCGAACACGGAGACGCCTTTGGCGTCGATTCGACGCGCCAGCGGCGCCGTCTCGCCAAGGCGCTGGCCGTTGATCCGATCCTGCAGCAGCTTGGCGTCAAAATCCCACAGGCGCAGTTCCGAGACCTGCACGCCGACAGTGGGCGTGTCCTTCGGCGTCAGCTTGAGGTCGGTGACCAAGGTCGAACCGGTCGCAGCGTCGAAGGACAGAGCGCTCCAGCTCAGCGCCACTTCGGGCGGCAGCATCGCGCGCAGCGGCTCGAGATCGGCGGCGGCGGTGGCCGTGCCCTTGAGCGGCTCGCTGATCAGCTTGGTGACATGCGCCTCGATCGCGTTGGGATCGACATCGATCGCGCCAACGGCGCCCGACCCCTGGCTGCAGCCGGCCGTCAGGCTGGCGCCGAGCGCAACGGACATCAGCAACGCACGAAACTTAAGCATCAGACCCTCCATCCACGCGGGGACAGATAGCCGGTCTCGAAACAACTTGCGAGCGCGCATAGCCGCGAAAAGCGCGGATTATTTTGCTGTTATTTGCTTTGCCGGGTCAGTTCTGGCTTCCGCGCAAAGTTTCCCACGAGCGTGAGGGGTTTAGGAGGCTGCGGAAGTATTCGCGGTTCGCTTCGATCAGGGCCGGCGGCAAATCGGTAGCCGCGATCTGTTCCACGTCCTCGAACTTGCCCTGGACGCCCAGGGCCATGATCAGGTTCTGGGTGACCCGGCTGTCCGCGCCAGGCATGGCCGCTGCCTGGCGGAGCGTCTGTTCCGCTAGGGCGGGCTTGCCCTGAAGGATGTAGGAGAGTCCCAGGTTGGACAGGATTTTGGGGTTGTCGGGGGAGAGCACGAGGGCGCGGCGATAATAGTCCTGGGCCGCGCCGTGCTGGTCGAGCGTGTCCATGGTGACGCCGATGATCGACAGCAGCCGCCAGTCGTTCTGGCCCTCGGCCTCGGCGCGGGCGAGGGCGTAGGCGGCGTCCTCGGCCTTGCCGGTATCAAGGGAGGCTTGGGCATAGATCAACGTCAGCTCGATATCGCCCTGCTTCAAGGTCAGGGCCTGCTGGGCAACTTCAGCGGCGCGGGGGGCCGAGCCAATAGCACGCAAGACGCGGGCGTATTTGAGCGCGGCCTCGTATTCGTTCGGGTTCTTCTCGTGCTCGGCGGCCCAGAAACGGGCCTGGGTGAGCAGGTCCTGTTTCTCAGCCATCGCGCGGTCGGCGGCGGTCGCCGGCAGGATCGGGCTGGCGGCCTGGTTGATCAGCGCCATTTCCTGGGAGGTCGGCGGGGCGGCCGCGATGCAGCCGGTCAGGAACGCAGCGAGGCCTGCGGTCGCAACGAAACGGGTGGCGGACATGAGGGAACCCCAGTTATTACCGGAACCTTGCTGCGCGCCGGATCAAGGAAGCGTTAAAGACCGGCGCCAGTTCCTCGTGACAGGACATCACAATGCATCCTGCCTTCCATTCGCATCCAGAAACGGCCATCCCCCTTGTGCTGGCGACGACAAAGGGGCTGGGCCCGTGGACAAAGGACCAGCCTGACCGGGTGAAGCGGCTGGTTGATGCAGCCGGGTTCCGCGCGGAGGCCGGACGGACGCTGTTGCTTCATGATCCGGATGGCGGGTTGGAGCGCGTGCTGGTCGGGCTGGGCGAGGGGAGCGACGGTTTCGTGCTGGCAAACCTTCCGGCTAGCCTGCCGGCAGGCGATTACAGGCTGGCCGAGATTCCTGTCGGGCTGGACCGCGAGACGCTGGCGCTTGGCTGGGCCGACGGGGCCTATCGCTTCACACGGTACAAGGCGGGCGAGAAGCCGAGGCGGCTGATGATGCCGGATGGTGTCGATGGGGTGGACGTACACCGGCAGGCAGAGGCTATCGACTGGCTACGTGATCTCGTGAACACGCCGCCTTGTGACATGGGTCCGGGGGAGATTGCCGCCGAGGCAGAGCGGTTGGCGGAGGAGTTTGGCGCCGCCATCGATATCACGCAGGGCGCTGCGCTGGCGCAGGGATTTCCGATGGTGCACGCCGTCGGCAAAGGTGCCGCGCAGGCCCCACGGCATATCGAGATGCTCTGGGGGCGTGAGAGCGACCCCAAGATCGCGATCGTCGGCAAGGGCGTGGCGTTCGACACGGGCGGGCTAAATCTCAAGACGACCGGGATGGCCCTGATGAAGAAGGATATGGGCGGGGCCGCCCATGCCTTGGCGCTGTCGCGGATGATCATGAGCGCGGGATTGCCGGTGCGACTGATTTGCTGCGTGCCAGCGGTCGAGAACGCGATCGGGCCGGACGCGTTCCGGCCCTCGGACATATTAAGATCGCGCAAGGGACTGACCGTGGAGGTCGAGGATACCGATGCTGAGGGGCGGCTGATCCTTGCCGATGCGCTTGCGCGGGCGTGCGAGCATGGGCCGGAGCTGGTGATCGATTTCGCTACACTGACCGGGGCAGCGCGCGTGGCGCTCGGACCTGACCTCGCGCCTCTTTATACTGACGATGACCAGCTGGCCGCCGATCTCGCCGACGCCGCGAGGGCCACAGGCGATCCAGTGTGGCGGATGCCCCTGTGGGCTGGATATGAGGGCGGCCTCAGGTCGCCGATCGCCGACCTGAAGAATCTGGGCGATGGTCCGATGGCAGGTTCCATCACCGCAGCGCTGTTTCTCAAAGCTTTTGTGACCGCGCCGCGTTGGGCGCATTTTGATATCTGGGCCTGGAGGCCTCCAAGATATGGACGGCCAGCCGGTGCGGCCGCCTGCGGGTTGAGAGCGGTCTGGCGCGCATTAAAAAAACGCTACGCGTGATCGCTTCGTTCCGCTTGCCCCGAGATGAAAAACGAGCGAGTCTCTCCGAGGGGCCGGCTGAATGGAGCTGACATGGATCGCGCATCCGCCCTTGCCCTGCTTAAAGATGTTCTCGCTGCTACCGTGCGGGCCGATGGCCCGGATCTGAACGTTCGGCAGTCGGCCATCCTGTTGAGGATTTCCCTGGAGCCCGGACCGCACACGGTCAGGGGTCTTGCCGAAGCCTTGCAACTTGGAAAGCCGGCGGTGAGCCGTGCCCTCGATGCGCTGGAGGGACTGGGTCTTGCGACCCGTGTGCCCGACGAAAGCGACCGGCGGAGCGTCCTAGTCCAAACTACGGCGCGTGGACTGGCTGTACTCGCCGGTCTTGGCGACAGGGTGATCGCTTGCGAGCGGGCGCTGGCGCAGGCCAAGCCGCCGACGCAGATCCAGCCGCAGCCACGGCCGAGCCTGCAGCAGGCCAAGGAGGCCAACTCCAGCTCGCATGCCGCCTGACCGCTGGTCGACCGATCCAAGACTCTCGCCTCCACCTGAATCCGGCGATTGCGAGCGCATGCGCGTCCTCGCCGGCTCTGCTGCCTTGCGGCGGGCGCCGAATGGATCGGCCGAGCAGCTGAATCAAGCGCTGTTCGGCGAACCGGTGCGCCTCTTCAGGCGTGAGGGTGAGTGGGGGCAGGTGCAGCTCGGGCTCGATCGCTATGTCGGCTGGATGCGGCTGGCCTCACTGGAGCCGGCCGGGCGGGAGGCGACGCACCGGGTGAGGGTGCTGAGGACGTTCATCTACGAGAAGCCCGACATGAAGAGTCGGCCGATGCGAGCAGCGTCGATGAATGCGCGGATGGCGCTGGAAGAGACTTCAGCGAATTTCGTGCGCATCGAAGGATCGGGCTGGGTGTTCGCCCGGCATGTGGCGCCGCTTGTCGAGGCAGAGACAGATTTCGTCGCCGTCGCGCAGAAGTTCGTCGGCTCGCCCTATCTGTGGGGTGGGCGCGAGAGCGCGGGGATCGACTGTTCGGGACTGGTGCAGGTCTCGCTGCAGGCCACCGGGATTTTGCCGCTGCGCGATTCCGACATGCAGGAGCATACGCTTGGGCTGTCGCACAAATGGGATGACCGCTTCGGCGATCTGGAGCGCGGCGACCTCGTCTTCTGGAAAGGCCATGTCGGAATTATGTGCTCGCCAACCCTCTTGTTGCATGCGAGCGCGCGCGACATGCATGTCGAGATAGAACCGCTCGAACAGGCCGTCGATCGTATCCGCGGACTCGCAGGCGAGGTTCGGAGCGTGCGGCGATTCGCATAAGCGGACGTGATCCCTATGCCGTGGAGCCGGTGTCGGCGTCGGGATAGGCCTGGTCGCTGTCAGGCTGTGATCGCTGACACCCCAACACTGTCATTCCGGACGCACGCGCACGCAGTGTAGGAGCCGGAAGCTAGGGGCCGCGCACGGCGGCGCCCTGGGGGCGCAGTCCCTGGGCTTCCGGGTCGCGCCTTCGGTTTGCCCGGAATGTGAGTGATGATGCTCAGGCGAGCGCAACACCTTTCGCGCGAGACTCGTGCTTCACCAGAGTATCCAAGATGATGTTTTCGGGGGGATCGATGCTAAGTCCCCGCCGAACTTATCACATCGCGCGTGACGTTCTTTCTGTGTCCCCCCAGATCGATCCAACGACTTTTCGGCAAAATCCGCACATTTCCTGATCTCGGTGCGTGGCCCGGGCGGTGCATGGTTTCGGGTTGCACAGCGAGGGCTTGGTTAATGGACGGGTCAGCGGATCGCATCGAGCGGGAGCGGGCGTTTCATGATGCGCGGTTTGCAGGCGGCGAGGATGATCGCGCGGCGCAGTTGAAATACTATGTTGCGCTGAAGCCGTGCTTCGACCGGTATGCCAAGCGGCGGGCGGAGCTGGCGAAGGGCGCGGCGGTGCTGGAGTATGGCTGCGCGCATGGCGGCAATGCGATTGCGTTGAGCGGCGTGGCGGCGCGCGTCGAGGGTATAGACATATCGAAGGAGGCTGTCGCCGCTGGCAATGCTGAGATCACTGCCCTTGGCATCTCCAATGTGCGGCTGTCGGTGCAGAACGCCGAGGCGATGGAGTTTGCCGACAGCACGTTCGATTTCATTTTCGGTTCCGGCATCCTCCACCATCTCGACTATGACAAGGCGATGGCGGAGCTGCGCCGCGTCCTCAAGCCGGGCGGGGTGGTGCTGTTCACCGAACCTCTGGGGCACAATCCCGCGATCGAGTTCTATCGCAAGCGGACGCCCGAGGCGCGCACGCCGGATGAGCATCCGCTGCTGGTTCCCGACTTCCATAAATTCGATCGGACCTTTGAGAAGACAGATGTGCGGTTGTACGGGCTTGCGTCGCTCGTCTCGGTATTGTTCCACAAGACCCCGCTACTGGGGCCGGTACGCGCGATCGGGTCCGCGGTGGACGCCGTCCTGCTACGCATGCCGGGGCTCAAATGGTGGGCGTGGTATGCGCTTATGGAAGGCAAGCGGGCCTGAAACGCGCTTGATCTGTGACAAGCCGTTTGGTCGGGGGATCGGTATCGTTTGGGGAGCGCCGGGAAAGCTCCTCGATCCCCGGGACGCGAGAGCCGTTATCATGGGTCCGGAAAGAGACACCGCCGTCCGTTATCTGAGTGCTTTGGTTTCGAGATACCGCGACGAGATCGCCGTGCAGCGGCGGGCGCTCGCGAAACTGGGATCGAATTTCGGCGTAAGCGGACTCATCGTGCAGTTGCAGGGACTGAGGGAGGATGCTGCCGAGCTGCTGGCGCGTCTGCGTGGCCGACGGCAGGCGGACATTCCCCCCGATCCTTGCGGGCCGGACAGCATGTCACGGACGCCCAGCGACAGTAGGCCGGGTGACTCTAAGGCCGCTCCGGCGCCGGTCGGGCCTGAGCCGGGCGGAAGTCGCCCGTTGCGAACCGTGTAAATTCAGGGTTTTGGCAGCCTGGCAGCTTGATTCCCGCGAATCAGCGCACAACTCCCTGTATAATCGTCCACAGGATCGGTCGGCCGGTTGCTGGCGCGAAAGGCGCGCCGCGGCTAGCGGCGGAGTTCGCAAGGCTGCCAGAAGACTGCTAAAGGTCGCGATGCGCTTCCCGGAGGAGTTTCTCAACGAGTTGAAGTCGCGGGTGCGGCTGTCCGACGTTATCGGGAAGAAGGTGGCGCTGAAGAAGCGCGGCAAGGACTGGGTCGGGCTTTCCCCGTTCTCGAACGAGAAGACGCCGAGCTTCTACGTCCATGATGATCGCGGCTTCTACAAATGCTTCTCCACGCAGAAAGGTGGTGATGCGATCACCTTCCTGATGGAGACCGAACGCCTCTCGTTCGCAGAGTCGGTGGAGCGGCTGGCGCGCGATTATGGCCTGGAGCTGCCCAAGCAGTCCGCGGGGGAAGAGCGACAGTATCGGCGCAAGACTACCCTGATCGAGTGGGTGGAGAAGGCGTGTAGGTTTTTCGAGGACCAGCTGCGGGGGCCAGCGGGCGCCGCGGCTCGCGAATACCTGCAGAAGCGCGGCTTCGGGCCTGAGGCCTGGACGCGGCACCGGATGGGCTTTGCGCCGGACGCATGGCGCGCCCTTTTCGAGCATCTGACGAAGCAGGGCGCGACAGCTGAAGATCTGATCGAGGCGGGCCTGGTCGTGAAGCCAGAGGACGAAACCGGCGACGGCAAGCGCCAGCCCTGGGATCGTTTCAGGAACCGGGTGATCTTCCCGATCACGGACCACTCGGAGCGCGTGATCGCGTTCGGCGCGCGCACGCTCGATCCGGACGGCAAGCCAAAGTATCTCAACTCGTCAGATAGCCCGCTCTTTCACAAAGGCCGCACGCTCTATCGCTACATGGCCGCACGCGAGGCGATGGCGGCTGTGAAGCAGGGGCCGCTCGCGCAGGGCCTGATTGTCACCGAAGGCTATGTCGACGCGATCGCCCTGGCCGAGGCTGGGATCGGCTCGGCGGTGGCCCCGTTGGGTACGGCGCTGACTGAGGAGCAGCTGGGCCTGCTGTGGCGGGCCGGGCCGGAGCCGATCCTGTGTTTCGATGGTGATGCGGCGGGCATTCGCGCGGCGTGGCGGGCTTGCGAGCGGGCGCTGCCGCTGATCGAGCCTGGCAAGAGCCTGTTCTTCGTTCTTTTGCCAGATGGCATGGATCCTGATGACGTTGTCAGGGTGCGCGGGGCGCAGGCGATGCGCGAAATGCTGGTGTCGGCGAGGCCGCTGGTGGACCTGTTGTGGATGCGTGAGCTGGAGGCCGAGCCGCTGGACACGCCCGAGCGCAGAGCCGGATTCGAGGCGCGGCTTATGGCCGCTGCCGGACAGATCCGGCATCCCGGCGTAAAGCGGGCCTATGAACGTGAACTGCGAGACAGACTCTATTGGCATGCACGCGAGGCGCGAACCGGCCCAGCGGGTGCGTCTGGCGCAGCGGGCGTTCCGTTAGGGAAAAAGGGGTCCTCTCCCGGTCCGACGGGCCTGCCGGGGCTGCGGCTCGTGGTTCGGGCGATCGAGAGCCCCCGAATGATGGAACAGGCGCCTGAAGCGCTCGCCAAGGTGGTGTTCCGCGATCCAGACGTGGATGCCATCCGAACGGCCGCCTTTGAGGTCTATAACGGGGCCGAAATGCTTGACCGGACTACGGTTGCAGCCCATCTACGTAGCCTTGGCCGCAAGCGGGCTGTCGAGCTTTTGGAAACTTTCCCGGTCGGGCAGCCGATGGACCCTGGGTCGAACGAGGGTCGCGACTGGCTTGACGCCATCGGACGTTTCCATGTCGCCAGGACGCTCGCGGTCGAGGTGCAGGCGACGAAACGGGCTGACGAGGAAGGCGTGGACATCATGAGCGCCGCCCACCAGGCCAGGATCATGCAGAAAGTGATCGAACGGCGCAGCGCGAGCCGTTCGGTCGTGGACGAGAAGGTTACCTCATCTGCGAGCGATGGCGTGCAGGATCTCAGGAACGCCATCGGAGGGATGGGCGCCGCAATGGAGTCGAAACGCTCTGAAGACTGATCTCAAGAACAAGGCGAAAGCCTCGCCGGCCAAAGGCAAAACGCCCCTAAAGGCGCAAGCGAAGGTCGAGACGAAGGCAAAGCCTGCTGCCAAGCCCCAACCCGCAAAGGCGGCGCCGGGGAAGGATTCGAAGAAGCCGGATGCCAAGCCGCTTATGAAGGGCGGTGCAAAGCCGGTCGTGGCGCCAAAGGCGCTTGCGGGGAAATCTCAGACAGCTAAATCGCCGCCTCCCAAGGCTGGCGCTAGGCCGGTTGCGAGCCCAGCCAGCAACAAGGAGACCCCGCCGAAAGGCGGGAGTGAAAAGACCGGTACGGCGAAGGCCCAGCCGGCAAAAGTCGAGACGGCGCGGGAAGGCCGGACTGACAACAAGGGTCTGCGGAGAGACGGAATGGCGAAGTCAGACGCGACAGCGAAGCGAAAGTCCGCCCCCGAGGCGACAGATGGTCCGCTGCTCGACATGAACGACGCCACGGTGAAGAAGTTCATCAAGTCGGCCAAGGCCCGCGGCTTTGTCACCTATGACGAGCTCAACAAGGTCCTGCCATCCGACCAGAACTCTTCCGAGCAGATCGAAGACATCATGTCCCAGCTCTCGGAGATGGGCATCAATGTCGTCGAGTCCGAAGACGATGTGGAGGACTCCGAGCGCGAGCAGGAAGCTGGCGATGATGGCGACGAGGACGGGGAGCGTGCGGCCGGATCGAAGTCGACTGCGCTGACCACCACGACCAAGGACCGCTATGACCGCACGGACGATCCGGTGCGGATGTATCTGCGCGAGATGGGCTCGGTGGAATTGCTCTCGCGTGAGGGCGAGATCGCCATTGCCAAGCGCATCGAGGCAGGGCGCGATGCAATGATCCGTGGCCTGTGCGAGAGCCCGCTAACCTTCGAAGCCATCATGGTATGGCGCCAGGAACTGATCGAGGAGCGCGTGTTGCTGCGCGACATCATCGATCTCGAGGCGACCTATGCGGCCGCCCATGGCGGCATTGTCGATAACTCGCAGATCGTGCTGCAGGGCGGCGCGCCGCCGCCGTCGACCGCGCCCATCACCGCCAAGAAGCTCGCTGAGGCCGAGAAGGCCAAAGAGAAGGCCGCCGCTAGGCCGGCGCCGCGGCGCCAACGCGACGAGGACATCGATGAGGTGGAACTCGAGCGCCAAAAGCAGGCGGAAGCCGAAGCCGCCGAGGCCGAGGATGATTTCGACGATGGCGGCGCCATGTCAATGTCGGCCATGGAGGCCGAGTTGCGCGAGGGCGTGACAAAGACGCTCGATGCCGTTGGCGAGAACTTCCAGCGTTACCGAAAGCTGCAGGAGCGGCTGATGGCGCGGAAGATCGAGGGCAAGGCGCTGACGCCCAAGGACTTCAAGGAATACGACGAGATCGTTTCCGACATCATCGAGAACCTCAAGACGCTGCACCTCAACAATGCGCGTATCGAGACGCTGGTCGAGCAGCTGTACGAGATCAACAAGAAGCTGATCCAGCTCGAAGGCAAGCTGATGCGCCTCGCCGACCTGCACGGCGTAGGTCGGCAGGACTTCCTCGACAACTATTTCGGCAACGAGTTGAAGCCCGACTGGACCGAGAAGGTCGGCGCGCTCTCGAAGCAGTGGAAGAAGTTCGTCACAGTTGAGACCCGCAAGATCACGCAGCTGCGCGAGGATATCTCGGCGCTGGCGCAGGAGATGGGCGTTCCGATCGACGACTTCCGCCGCATCGTCCAGACGGTGCAGAAGGGCGAGCGCGAGGCGCGCCAGGCGAAGAAGGAGATGGTGGAGGCAAACCTCCGTCTCGTGATCTCGATCGCCAAGAAGTACACCAACCGCGGCCTGCAGTTCCTCGACCTGATCCAGGAAG
>VFQT010002210.1_pt1 | contig 20615 bp, 19 predicted proteins | sample 3512381 | NCBI WGS metagenome assembly VFQT01 (sample SAMN10412376, study PRJNA504923) | tailings metagenome | isolation source: Relicate 2 Philex TSF3 active mining site | place: Philippines: Tuba, Benguet | collected 2017-08-29
GCCAACTACGTCGCCAACTCAGGATATCGCTTCAATGCGAAATGATCCCGCTCTAGAACACAATCAGGAACAGAAGCGTGCAACCCAGCGTTTCCAGCGGAGGCCAGGATCCAACCCTGGGCGCAGCGCAGAGCCCCCCCCGCGCCCGGCGTCGCGAGCAAGACCTTCTCACGGCTCGTCTCGACGTACGCCTGAAAAAGCAGAACACCGCGCGCCAGCATGCCCTGCACTGACCTGCGCACACACCCAACCCCGGCCCCACGCCGCGGAGATCGCGGCCTTACGTGTCAGCCACAAAAGTCCCGCTCGCCCCGCCGCTCTTTGCGAGCAGCCGCACGCCCTCGATCCGCATCCCGCGATCGACCGCTTTGAGCATGTCGTAGATCGTGAGACACGCGATCGACACGGCCGTCAGCGCCTCCATCTCCACGCCCGTTGGCCCGGTGGTCGCGACCTCCGCGACCACCCCGATGCCCGCTCCATCCTGCAGTTCATCCACCCGCACCTTGACGCTCGAAATCGCCAGCGGGTGGCACATCGGGATGAGCTCGGACGTCTTCTTCGCTGCCATCACTCCGGCAATCTCCGCCGTCGCGCGCACATCGCCCTTCCCGCCCTTCGCCCGCGCCAGCTCCAGGGCGACGCCCGACATCAGCACCCGGCCCTCGGCCTTCGCCACGCGCTTCGTCACCGCCTTGTCGGAGACATCGACCATCCGGGCCCGTCCATCCGCGTCGATATGGGTCAGCTTGTCGGCCATGGTCTTCCTCGTATGCGCCGCTATTCTGCACCAGCTACAGCGAAAAGGACAAACGATGATCCGCATGGCCTCCGTCGAACAGGCGCTCGCCCTGATCGTCGCTGAGGCAGCCTCACGTCGCCTCGGCGTTGAATCGGTCCCATTGGCGAAGGCCTCTGGCCGCATCTTGGCGGAGCCGGTTCTTGCCCTCATCGACCAGCCCCCGGCCGATGTGTCGGCTATGGATGGCTATGCCGTTCGCTTCGCAGACATGCAGATCGGTGCAACGCTCGAAGTCTCGGGCGAGTCCCGCGCGGGGGAACCGTCCACCGCAAACCTCGCCGCAGGCAAAGCTATCCGCATCTTCACAGGCGCGCACGTTCCCCATGGCGCTGACCACATCCTCATCCAGGAAGACGCCCAACGCGAGGGCGACACGCTCACCGTTGCGCTTGAGCAACGCAAACCCGAAAACATCCGCCGTCGTGGTATGGACTTCAGGAAGGGCCAATCGCTTGTTCCGGCCGGTCACGTCCTGGCGGAGGGCGCCATCTCGCTTGCCGCCGCTGGCAACAACGGAAGTATTGTCGTCGCCAGGCAACCGCGCATTGGCGTCCTCGCCAATGGCGATGAGTTGGCTGGCGCCGGCGCCGATCTCACACCCGGACAGGTGGTCAACTCCATCCAGCCCGCCCTCCTCGCCCTCGCCCGCCGCTGGGGCGCCGACGCCATAGACCTCGGCGTCAGCCATGACGACGAAGCCGACGTCCGAAGGCGCCTCTCCACCACATGCGATGTCATCGTCTCCATCGGCGGCGCCTCCGTCGGTGACTACGATGTCGTCCGCTCCGCCTTCAACGCCGAAGGCTTCGTTCCGCTGTTCGAGAAGATTGCCGTGAAGCCCGGCAAGCCGACCTGGTTCTCCGCGAAGGATCGCATCCTCGCACTCGGCCTCCCCGGCAACCCGGCAGCCGCCATGGTCACTGCCCAGCTTTTTCTCCACCCGCTGATCGCCTCGCTCACAGGCGCCATCGCCAATAACCAAACGGTTCAACGCGCCCATGCCCAGCAAGAGATCCCCGCCTCCGGCGCCCGCGCGGAATATCTCCGCGCCGTCCTCACGATCGGTGACGACGGCAGGGCAACCGTCCTCGCCGCCGAGAACCAGGACTCCTCGCTTCTCTCGCCCTTCTTGAAGGCCAACTGCCTCATCCGCCGCCCGATCAAGGCGCCGGCCGTTCCCGCGGGCGGTCTCGTCGAAATCGTGATGCTTCGCTGACCAATCCCCCACGCCACGCGCTTGCGATACTGCAGACCCGCCTCAATCTTTAAGGACAGACACTCATGCGCCTCGATACGTCTATTTCGGCTGTGGTTACCGGAGGCGCTTCCGGCCTCGGAAAGGCCAGCGCACAAGCCCTGGCAAGAGCCGGCGTCAAGGTCGCCATCTTCGACATCAATGAGGCGCAAGGTGAAATGGTCGCGAAGGAAATCGGCGGCGTCTTCTGCAACGTGAACATCCTGAGCGAAGAGAGCGTAGTTGCGGGTTTTGAAAAAGCACGCACCACCAACGGGCAAGAACGCATCACTGTTCACTGCGCAATGACCGCTCGGCGAGGAAAGACGCTTGCGTTCGACAAGTCGATCAACGGCTACAAACGCACCTCTACTGAGGACTATGCCTTTGGCGTCGAAGGTATCCTTGTCGCCAGCTACCGCGTTGCGTCCCTCTCCGCCCTCGGCATGAGCGGCCTCTCCCCGCTGGAGGACGGCGAACGCGGCTCGATCATCTTGACTGCTTCGGTAGCCGCACAGGACGCGCAGATCGGACAGGTGATCTATGGCTCAGCCAAGGCTGGGGTGAACGGTCTCGTCCTTCCAATGGCCCGCGACTTGATGGATCTCGGCATCCGCGTCAATTCGATCATGCCCGGCATCTTCGCCACGCCGCTGATGCTCGGCGCGCCGCAGAACGTGCTGGATAGCCTTGCCGCGTCCGTCCCCTTTCCCAAGCGCCTCGGCAAGCCTGAAGAGTTTGGCAGCCTCGTGCTCGAACTCGCTCGCAACGTCTATTTCAACGGGCAATGCCTTCGGCTTGACGGCGCGATCCGTATGGCGCCGCGCTGACCCGGGCTTGCCTTTTGTCCCACAATGCGCCTGAACGGACAACGCGCGGGCGTGGCGGAACTGGTAGACGCACCAGACTTAAAATCTGTTGGGCCGCATGGCCCGTGCCGGTTCGAGTCCGGCCGCCCGCACCAGTCCCCGGCCCCGTGCACCGACCTTTTGCATCGCGGGGCGCTGCGGGTTAGCATCGCAGCATGAGACTTCACGCCGCTTTACTCGCAGCCTCGGTGGTCCTCCTGGCCGCGCCTGCCCTCGCGCAGGATCCCGAGGATCCGTTGGCCGAGCCCGCAATTCAGCGCAATGCACCAATCGAGCTTCTCAGCGATCTGGCCGAGACGCTTGGCCGCGCCCATGCCGTCCGGACGCTTTGCAACGGCGACACCGATTCGACTTGGCGTAACTACATGCTGAATCTGATGTCCTATGAGGCGCCGGGCGGACCGCGGCGGGCAACCCTGACAGACGCCTTCAATCGCGGCTATCGCGGCCAGAATCGCGAGACGTCGACCTGCACCTCGAGCACGCCCGGGATCGAGGCCGCAATCGCGCGCCGGGGCCGCGAGCTATCGGAAGCTATCGCACGCACGTACCTCAATTGAGACGGCGCCTCAGGGGATTTGGCAGGCAATCAGGCGCGGCCCGCGGATCGCCACCGCGCGCGCCAGCGCATCGTTGAACTGCGCACAGGTCGAGACAGCCTCGGCCCCAACACCCAGGCCCTCACTCAACTTCACCCAGTCGATGTCGGGATTGCCGAGGCTCAGCATGCCGTCCGCCGCCGGACCGGGATTTCCGGCGCCCGTGCGAGCGAGCTCGATCTTAAGGATGCGGTAGGCGTTGTTGACGAACACAATGGTGAGCACGTCGAGCCGCTCCCGCGCCATGGTCCACAGCGCCTGCACCGTGTACATCCCCGCGCCATCGCCGGCGAGGCATACGGTCTTCACATCCGGACGCGCCACTGCAGCGCCCACGGCGACCGGCATGCCCTGCCCGATGGCGCCGCCGGTATGGCCCAGCCACTCATGCCGCGCGCCTGACGCCATGGCCTGGTAGATAGGCAGGCCCGAGGTGACGCCATCGTCGGAGATCAACGCGCCTTCGGGCAGATAATGAGCCAGCGATAGGCCGATGGTGTGCGGGTTGAACTTGTCGCCCGTTCCCGGCACAGGCCGCGTCCATCCACCCACGCGCGGCGCCACCGGCGCATCGAGCCAGTCGGCCAGTCGGACAACTGCGTCCCGGCTGTCCGTGTCGGGCCCGCCGAGGCTCAGCGTGCGAGCGCCCGCGGGGGTGAAGGCGCCTGGCGTATTCGGATAGGCAAAGAATGCAACCGGGGACTTGGTTCCGGCCAGCAACAGCAGGTCGACGTCCTTGAGCACATCAACCGCCATCTCTGCGAAGTACGGCAAGCGCGCCGCATCGTGGAGCCCGCCGCCGCGTACATGCCGCGCCATGAACGTATCCGTGAGGACGCGGACGCCCTGCGCCTCCATGCGCCGCAACGTCTCAGCCGCGCCCGCATGCAGCGCCGTGCCATTCACCAGCATGGTTGGCCGCTTGGCTTTTGTGATCGCGCGCCCGGCCTCTTCGATCACATCATCGCTCGCGGTCTTGAGGGCAGCGCGCCTGCCTTGCGCGGCGCGCGTCGCCCCGCCGGTCCATGCCACATCCGCCGGCATGATCAGCGAGACCGGACCCGGCGGCGGACCGTAACTCGCCTCAAACGCCTCGACCGCCAGCGCGCCCGCGTCCTCCACCCGATCCACCGATTTCAACCAGAGCGAGTTCGGCGCAGCCAGTGAGACTATGTCGGAAGCCAACGGCGCATCATACTGGCGATGCGTCACAGCATGATCCCCGATCAGGTTGATCATCGGTACGAACGCCCTGCGTCCGTTATGGATGTTGGCCCCGCCATTGAGATAGCCCGGCCCGAGATGCAACAGCGTGAGCGCCGGCACGCCGGCCATCCGCGCATAGCCATCGGCTGCACCCGTCGCCACCCCCTCGAACAGGCACAGCACGGACCTTATGCGCGGCTCTCGGTCGAGCGCGGTGACAAGATGCATCTCGCTCGTCCCAGGATTGGCGAAACACGCGGCCACGCCGCAATCCGCCAGCGACCCGATGATCGCCTCTGCGCCCGTGATCCCACTTTGAACATCCGCCATGCCTGCCCCTCTGCCGCACGCGGACCCTACGCCCTGAGCGCGACATGACAAGCCGCGCAACCTTTAGGGCGCAGGGCTTGCCTCGCCTTCCGGAAACAGGTTGGCGCCGCACCGCTTGCAGTGGGCGGCGTCCCGTTCATGCATGGCCAGCTCGCACGCCGGGCAATCGTGCCGCAGTTTGTCTCCAATCGCGATGGCGCGGATCAGCTGCAGGAACAGGGAGACACCCAGCACCATCATGATGACGGACAGCCATCTGCCTGCGGTTCCCTGCATGGTGATGTCGCCAAACCCGGTCGTCGTCAGCGTGCTCATCGTGAAGTAAAGCGCATCAAGATAGTTCTGGATCTTCTCGTTCTGGCCATGCTGATCGACATAGACCAGCGCCGTAACGATGAAGACAAACACAACCAGGTTGACCACCTTCGAGACGACGAAGGAGTTGTAGTGCAGCCATTTCGACACTATGTGCTGGCGGTCAAGGAACTCGAACGCGCGCACCAGCCGCACCACGCGGAACACGCGTAGGAAGACGAGGTTCTCGGCCACGAAGGGGATAAGCAGCGTCGCGGAGACAACGAGGTCTGCTAGGTTGGTGATACGCAGGAAGAACCGCGCCTTGTAGCGCTCGATATAGAAGCGGGCAGCCAGGTCGAGCGTGATCACCAGCGCGATGAAGAGATCGATGAGCACCCAGACGCCGTTGGTCAGCCGCTCCTCGCCGTGCCAGGAGATCGATGGATGGAACAGGAAGAGTACGATCGAGAATAGATCGAACACCAGCATCGACCAGCGGAAGATCGACGGCCAGCGGCCCTGCCCCGAATACAACCAGAACAGCGTCCGGTTCAGCCCCCTTCGATGTTCGTGCATCAGGCCCGCGCCAGCGTCTCGATGAAGCGTACCGGCTCGCCCAGTCCGGGCGCCACGATCGCGCCCTCGCACATCACCATCGTGCCGCGGACGAATGTCGCCATCGGCCAGGCCTTCGCCTCCATGCCGTCGAACGGCGTCCAGCCGCAGCGCGAGGCAGACCAGTCGTGGGTGATGGTCCTGCGCGCCTTGAGATCGACCAGTGTGAAGTCAGCATCATAGCCCTGGGCAATCCGGCCCTTGCCGGCGATACCGAACACGCGCTGGGGGCCAGCACTGGTGAGTTCGATGAAGCGTGTGAGGCTCAGCTTCCCATCGGCCACATGCGTCAGCATTACGGGCACGATCGTCTGGACGCCAGGCATGCCCGAGGGCGAAGCTGGATAGGGGCGGGCCTTCTCTTCCTTCGTGTGCGGAGCGTGGTCAGATCCGATGAGGTCCGGGACCCCTTGGTTGACGGCGCGCCAGAGCGCCTCGCGCTGGGCTGCATCGCGCACCGGCGGATTCATCTGCGCGTAACCCTTGAGGCGGATGTAATCCTCAGGTCCAGCCAGGGTCAGGTGCTGGGGTGTAACCTCGACGGTCGCGATGTCCTTGTTGGCCGCCAGCAGCTCCATCTCCTCGCCGGTTGTGACGTGAAGCACATGGATACGCTTGCCGGTCTTGCGGGCGAGGCGCAGCAGACGCCGGGTCGATGAGACTGCGGCCTCCACATCCCGCACCTCGGGGTGAGAGGTCCAGTCGCCCTGCCGGGCCAGCTTGCGCCGGTCGGCGAGGCGGTATTCGTCCTCCGAATGGAAGGCGGCTCGGCGCGAGATGGCGTTGAGAACGCGCTCAACGCCTTCGTCATCCTCAACCAGCAACTGGCCGGTGCTGGCGCCCATGAACACCTTCACGCCGCAGACCCCCTCCATCATCTCCATTTCGTGGAGAATGTCTGCGTTGTCGTGCGTCGCACCGGCATAAAACGCATGGTCCGCATGCATCCGGCCTTTGGCGCGGGCCAGCTTGTCTAGCATCATGTCAGGCGAGGTGGTGGAAGGGTCGGTGTTCGGCATTTCGAAGACGGTGGTAACACCGCCGAGCACCGCCGAACGCGACCCGGTCTCAAGGTCTTCCTTCCATTCGAGGCCCGGTTCACGGAAGTGGACCTGTGTGTCGATCACCCCGGGCAGCACGTGAAGGCCATCCGCCTCGAAGATTTCACCCGCCTTGGCGGCAGCGAGCGCGCCGATGTGGGCGATCTTCCCGTTCACCACGCCGACATCCGTAACGTCCATTCCGCCGGGCGTCGCCACCGTCCCGCCCTTGATGATCAGGTCGAATGCTTGCGCCATCGCCAGCTCCAGGAATGCTGGCGCTGTATGGACCCGGAACGACTTTTGGCCAAGCCGCAGCGGCGTTTCGAATGAATCAGAAGGGCGGCCGACGGGCCGCCCCTCCTCCACCACCCGCGCCTTTGCCGGCGTCTGTCGGACACGTGTTGCCGGGAGAAGGGCCGTTGACCCTTCCCTCCCGCATCAGGTGTCCAATTCGTCGTGATACATGTCGCCCATGAGGGCGCCCTCGCCCGATGTCAGGACCTTGAGAATCCAGGCCAGGATAGCGACCGCAATGACCGCCCAGTGCAGCGCAGGATTTTGCGCCACTTCCACCATCGACTCCCACATGTCTCGCTGTTCTCCCGCGACTTGTGATGAACTTAGCGCAAGCGAATTAACGAAGCCTCTCGCAAAACTTTCGCCTTGGTAAGCACGCAACTTTTTTGCAGCGATTGTTGAGGCGCTCCGACTTGATCGCGCGTGCGCGAATGAGTTTTGCACATAATCCAAGGTCGTGCGGTTCTACGGTTCCGCTTGCCGTCAAGACAGTTTCGATGGCAGGTTTTTCCGATGACGACTGGCTCGCGCAAAAGCTCGCGAAAGGTAAGCGATCCGCCAGCGCCTCGCGCTTGGCAGCGCATGCTGTCGGGTCGCCGCCTCGACCTGCTGGACCCTTCGCCGCTTGATATAGAGATCGCAGACATCGCCCACGGCCTGGCCCGTGTGGCGCGCTGGAACGGACAGACGCGGGGCGGTCACGCCTTCTCGGTCGCCCAGCATTCAGTCCTGGTCGAGTCATTGGTCAGACGCATGTGGCCCGAGTCCGGCCCGGCTCACCTGCTCGGCGCGCTTCTGCATGATGCGCCGGAGTATGTGATCGGCGATATGATTTCGCCATTCAAGAATGCGCTCGGCGTCGACTACCGCCAGTTTGAGGCGCGGCTGGAATCCGCGATCCGCTTGCGCTTCGGACTACCCGCAAAAATGACCGCCGACCTGAAAGCCCGGATCAAGCAGGCGGACCAGTCTGCCGCCTTCTACGAGGCCACGCGCCTCGCCGGCTTTGATGTCGACGAAGCGCTTGGACTGTTCGGCGGCCCGCCGCCAGGGCCGGACCCCGACACGACGCCGCTCTCGCCCAGCGATGCGCAACAATTGTTCCTGCAGCGCTTTTCCGACCTCCAAAGCGAGATGGATGGGCGGGGCTAACGGAAGAAGCAATTCCGTTTTGCCTGTTCCCACCCTAAGTTCCGGCGATGACGATCTGGATATGCTCCCTCGCGGCCGCACCAAAACTGGCTCAGAAACTCCGCCCCTCTCGGGTCGTGAGTCTGCTCAGCCCCTACGACACGTTTCCGGTTTTCCATGGCCTTTCCGCCGATCTTCACCTGCAGGTGCCGATCCACGACATCACAGCTGATATCGGCGCGTGGCGTGCACCGCTGGCGGCCGATGCTGAGCGGGTCATCCGTTTCATCGAAAGCTGGGACCGAGTCGATCCACTGTTGATCCATTGCTGGGCCGGCATCTCCCGCTCCACCGCCAGCGCCTTCATCACCGCCTGCGTGCACAACCCCAAGGCCGACGAAGAGGAGATAGCGCGCGCCATCCGGTCGGCCTCTCCCACTGCCTCACCGAACCCAAGGCTGGTCGCCCACGCGGACGCCTTGCTCGGCCGTAATGGCCGCATGAGCAAGGCCATCGAAACCATTGGCCGCGGGGATGTGGCCGACGAGGCGAAAACCTTCTCGATCCCGTCAACCTTCGGCGACCGGCCATGACTCCGCCCATTGCCGTCGGCCTGTCCGCCGTGATTGTGGCGGCGGACGGGAGGGCGCCCTATGCGCTGGCCACGCAACACGCCGATGGCGCTGCCGGGCTCCCGCATGGACGGTTCGATCCAAAGGGTCACCGCACATTTGAACTCGGCCTACGCGAATGGGTGCGAGCGCAGACCGGCTTCGAGCCTGGCTATGTCGAGCAGCTCTACACGTTCGGCGACCTCGGGCGGGAATTGCCGCAGGCAGAGCTCGGCGATGCGCCCTCCGGCGCGCGGCTTATCTCAGTTGGCTATCTTGGCCTCACTCCGGAGCGGACGGATATCTCCGCCTTCGACGCCGTATGGCGCGACTGGTATCGCCATTTTCCTTGGGAAGACCATCGCGCTGGCCGGCCGGCGCTGATCGACCAGACACTTGCCCCCGCCCTGCGCGCGTGGGCGGCACGGGGCGGCCGGCAAGACGCGACACGCCTTGCGCGGCTCCAGCTTGCCTTCGGTCTGGACGGGCAACCGTGGGTCGAGGAACGAACGCTGGAGCGCTACGAGCTTCTTTACGAAGCTGGACTGGCGACCGAAGCCAACCGCGAGCGTGACCGCAAGCCATTTCCGCTACCTGTTTCAGCGCTTGGCGAACCAATGATCTCGGATCATCGTCGGATCCTTGCCACTGCGATCGGCCGGCTGCGCGGAAAGATAAAGTATCGACCCGTCGTGTTCGAACTGATGCCGGAGCGATTCACCTTGCTGGAGCTACAGAAAGTGGTGGAGTCTCTTCTTGGCTTGTCGCTGCACAAGCAGAATTTCCGCCGTTCCCTCGACCGCTCAGGCTTGCTCGTCGGCCTCGGCCAGACGACGCAGGCTACCGGCGGGCGCCCCGCCGAACTCTTCCGCTTCCGCCGCGAGGCCCTTCGTGAGGGCAACGTCTCCGGCGTGCAGACGCCTCGGAGCTAACCCTTGCATGGGAGTGAATCCCACTCGACGGCATGACGGTTTTGTGAGACCCTTCTTATACTCAAGTTGAGTTTAAGTGGTCTATCTCATTGTATGAGCGGCTTTCGATTGAAAGCCATTTTTTCGGACCCACTTTATGCTCAAGATGAGCACAAGCAGGAGGGACCGTCATGGCCCGCGTGATTGAATTCGGGCCTGGCTGCGATGTTCCCGTCGCCCGCCGCCGCCCGTCTGCCTCGGAACAGCGCGGCCTCGACTACGACGCCCAGGTCAAGGCCGAGACCGACTCGCTTTACGAGCATGTGATCGATTTCGTCACGCCGATGGAGTGGCCGGCGATCGCGCCGTTGGTCTTCCACATCAACCGGCTAAAGCAGGCGAAGAACGCCGTCATCCTCGCGCACAATTACATGACGCCTGACGTGTTCAGACTGGTCGGCGATTTCCGGGGCGACTCGCTGCAGCTCGCACGGGAAGCTGCCCGCACCGACGCCAAGGTGATCGTCCAGGCCGGCGTGCATTTCATGGCCGAAACCTCGAAAATCCTGAGCCCCGACAAGACGGTACTCATCCCGGACACGCGCGCCGGCTGCTCGCTCGCGGCCTCAATCACAGGCGCCGACGTGCGCCTTGTTCGCCAACGGTATCCCAATCTTCCCATTGTCACGTATGTCAACACGACGGCCGAGGTGAAGGCCGAGTGCGACATCACCTGTACTTCGTCCAACGCGACCCAGGTGGTCGAACACATCGCCGAAAAATGGGGTGTCCACACGGTCATCATGGTTCCCGACGAATTCCTTGCCCGGAACGTGGCCGCTAACACGGACGTGAAGATCCTCGCCTGGAAGGGCCATTGCGAGGTGCACCAGAAGTTTTCGGGCGAAGATGTGCGGCAAATCCGTGACGCTCACCCCGGGGCGATTGTGCTGGCGCACCCGGAATGTCCTCCGGATGTCCTTGAAGAAGCCGACTTTGCGGGGTCAACATCGGCCCTGTCGAGCCACGTCAGGGAATCGGGCGCCCGCAAGGTTGTCCTTCTGACCGAGTGTTCGATGAGCGATAATGTCGCCGCGGACAATCCCGGCGTGGAGTTCGTGAAGCCATGCAACCTCTGCCCGCACATGAAGCGCATCTCGCTGGAAAACATCTACGACGCCCTGGTCTCGATGAAACACGAGGTCACAGTGCCGGAGGACATCCGCATCCGAGCGAAGGCGGCGATCGACGCCATGCTGGCGCTGGGTCCGCCCGCGAAGTCGCCGAAGTTCAAGGTCGGGGACGGCGTCAACGTTTCAGTCGAGATCATATGAGCCAGCACCGTATCAGACGCACGATATTGGCCGCATTCGGTTGCGCTCTCGCACTGGCCAGCGCGGGGCCCGCCTATGCTCGGGCGCAGGACGACGTGACGGGCGATTGGCTTTTCGACACCTCGAAGTTCGCGGCAAACGACTGCCAGATCTCAGGCAAGATCACCTTCACGGCAACTCCCGTGAAGAATACTTACAACTGCGTGTTCGAGAGTGAGCAGATCTGCGGCAAGCTCAACGACAATCTCTACATCAAGGTGCGGCAGACCTGCACGGCGCAGCGCATCGGCAAGCAGGTCGCCATCAAGTCCAAGGTCGACAAAGTCCTCGAGCGCCGCCCGACGATACCCTATCCCGAGGACTGGTATCTCGCGGACAACTTCATCGTGCAGCTCTCCCACAACAAGCAGGAAATGAACGGCTCGCACTACGACGAACAGCGACAACTCAAGGCGCGCTTTTGGCGCGACGTCGAGCTGATCTCGTAAGGGCTGGAGGTAGAGATGGGATGAAACGTCAGTCATCGCGGCGCGTCATCGCCACTTGCTTCCTGGTCTGGTTCCTTGCCCCCGCAGCATCGGCCGAGCCTGCACCGCCTTCGCCGGTTGGCAACTGGTCGTTCCACACGGGTGAGATGCGCAACACGTGCGTTCTCCGCGGGGAGATGTCCATCACGCGCAAGCCGGACAGAACACTTATCTGCCGCTTCACGGCTGACTGGTCCTGCAAGTCCGGCATGATGAGATCGGTCGAGACGGCGCAGTCCTGCGTCGCGACGCAGGCGAGCAATGATGTCGTAATCACCAGCCGCATGGAAAAGATCATCAGATCCGATCCGGCTGAATTCTTGGACTACATGCGCGCCAGCTATGCGCCTGATCATTTCAAGTTGAAGATCAACGCGCGCGGCGACGAGATGCGCGGCCTGTTCCACTCCTTCGGCCAGGCCGAAGTGGTCTTCCGCAGAAACCAAGACCTGATCGGCTAGTCCTTGGCGAACCGCGACATCCTCATTGTCGGCGCAGGACTCGCCGGGCTGTTCCTGGCGCTGAAGCTTGCGCCAAGACGCTGCACCGTGATCGCGCTGGCCCCCTTAGGACAGGCTGCCGCCTCCGCCTGGGCGCAGGGGGGGCTGGCTGCAGCGCTTTCACCGGAGGACGAGCCTTCGCTTCACGCGTCCGACACGATTGCAGCCGGCGCCGGCATTGTCGATCCGGTCGTGGCGCGCCTGATAGCGGAGGACGGCCCGTATCGCGTGCGTGATCTTCTCGAACTCGGAGTCCCGTTCGACCGCACCGCGGAGGGCGATCTCGCCCTGTCGCTCGAAGCTGCACACTCCCGCGCGCGCGTGGCGCGCGTCTCAGGCGACCTTGCCGGTAAAGCCATTATGGAAGCGCTCAGCTATGCGGTCGCTGCCGCGGCTCATATCGACGTAATTGAGCGCGTGAAGGCGCTGGCGCTACTGCAGGACGGAAATGGGCGGATCGGGGGCGTGCTGGCGCAGGCCGGAGACGGGAGGCCAGTGGAGCTTCGGGCGCGCGAGACGGTACTCTGCGCTGGCGGGTCTGGCGGGCTCTTCGCCATCACCACAAACCCGCGCTCATCGCAGGGCGACGCGATCGCGATGGCATACGCGGCAGGCGCGCTGATCGCCGATCCCGAGTTCGTACAGTTCCATCCGACCGCCATCGACGTTGGCCGCGATCCGGCACCGCTGGCCACGGAAGCCCTCCGTGGCGATGGCGCCACACTCATCGACCGGACCGGCCGGGCCTTCATGGGCGACTATCATCCGCTGGGCGACCTGGCGCCACGTGACGAGGTTGCACGCGCCATCCATTCCGAGCGGCAAGCTGGAAGGGGCGCTTTCCTCGACTGCCGTGCCGCCGTCGGCGCGCACTTCCCCGAACATTTCCCAACGGTATTCGCGGCCTGCGAGTCGGCCGGAATCGATCCACGTATCATGCCGATCCCCGTCGCGCCGGCGATGCACTATCACATGGGCGGCGTCGTCACAGACTTGTGGGCCCGCACATCACTTGAGGGACTCTCCGCCTGCGGTGAGAGCGCTTCGACCGGCGCGCATGGCGCGAATCGCCTTGCCTCCAACTCGCTGCTGGAAGCCGTGGTGTTTGCCGAACGCGCTGCTCGAAGACTCAAGGGCGCAGTCCTGTCTGAGGCAAGCGCAGCGGCCAGCGCGACTGCCCCGCCGGTTCTTGAAGACTCCTCGCTGGTCGAGCTGCGCCACAGAATGCATGCTGAGGTTGGCGTCGTGCGCGAGGCCGCAGGTCTCGGCGCCACGCTCGACTGGCTGGCCGCCGTCGCCGCGAGGGCCGGTCCTGCCCGAGCACTTATCACCGCGCAACTTATCGCTGCTGCAGCGCTTGCGCGGCAGGAAAGTCGTGGTGGACACTATCGCAGCGATTACCCTCAAATCGCCGCGCCTCACCGCACGTTTGTAAGCAGACGCACAGACGGCCAACCCGAGATTCATCACGCCGCCATCTTGGACGGAGACTGACGTGAACGACATGTTGCCTATCGCGCCCCTACCCGACATCGTCATCGAGCCGCTCGTCCGCCTTGCGCTGGCCGAGGATTTTGGACGCAGCGGCGACATCACCACCGACGCCGTCATTCCTGGCTCAAGGCGTATGCGCGCCGTCATCGATGCGCGCGAGAGAGGAATCGCAGCAGGTTATGACGCGGCGCGGCTCGCCCTGCGCCTGGTGGATCCTGACGTTGTCTGGACCACACTGACCGAGGAAGGCAGCGCCTTCGAGAAAGGCGCGGATCTTGTGCGCATCGAAGGTTCGGCGCGGTCGATCCTCATGGCCGAGCGCGTGATGCTCAATTTCATCGGGCCGCTGTCAGGCATTGCGACGCTGACGTCGATGTTCGTCGCCGAGACGGCGGGCACGAAGGCGAGAATCACCTGCACGCGAAAGACGACACCGGGATTTCGCTCCCTCGAGAAGCGCGCGGTCCGACTGGGGGGCGGGACCAACCACCGCCTCGGTCTCGACGACGCCATACTGATCAAGGACAATCACATCGCAGCAGCCGGGGGCGTTGCGCGGGCGCTCGGACGTGCGCGCGCCGCAGTCGGTCATCTGCGGGCCATCGAGATTGAGGTGGACCGCCTTGATCAGATCCACGAGGCCCTGCCATTCGAGCCAGACGCGATCCTGCTCGACAACATGTCTACAGCCCTCCTGAAGGAAGCGGTCGCATTGATTGCCGGAAGAGCAAAGACCGAAGCCTCGGGCGGTGTGCGTCTCGATACGGTAAAGGCGATCGCAGCGACCGGCGTCGACTTCATCTCCGCGGGCGCACTGACGCACTCGGCGGTCAACCTCGACGTCGGTCTGGACTATCAGGGTTAGAGCGGCTGACCCTCGGTCGTGCTGCTGACAGCAACGGGCGCGCGCACCACATCAACTGGCTGCACGGATACCGTGATTAGCGACTCCATTGCTTCGGCCGGGAGCCCTTCCAGACCGTCATCAACCGCGAGTTCGTCATCCAGAATGATGATCGAGCTCTCGCTACCGCGGTTGGCGTCGAGCGCGATGCGCGCGTCTTGCCACTCCTTCGAGGTCTTCGGGAAGCGGTAGAAGATGTGTGTTCCGATCGTCGCCGTCTCGACCAGGCCCGGCGCCCAGTAGGGGTTCACATAGTCGGTATGGTAGTGCGTCGCCTTGTTGGTCACGGGCGTATTGAGGCCGAGCATGACGTGCAGGGCGATGTCGCGCGCGCGATCCCAAGCCAAACCCGCCGGCTTGTGGCGCACGGATCCGTCGCACGTGAAAGTAAACTGGCAACCCGTGTTGCGGTATTGCCCCTGATAGACCACTTCGCAGATCGTCTTCGGGAAGCGCGGATCGCGCACGCGGTTCATGACCACTTCGGCGACCGCCATTTGGCCGACCGTATCTTCCGAGCGGGCTTCGTAATAGACGGCCCGCGACAGGCAATCGAGCTGGCGGTCGGCGCCCTTGAAGGCGCCCAGATCGTCAAGCGTGAAGGCGACGAGACCCTTGAGCGCCTCATTATCACGCGCACGCAGGGTGAGGCCCCCGGCAAGATCGGCGCTCACCGCTTCCGCAACGTCAGATGCTGCAGGGCCGTAGGAGGCGGATACCAGTAATGCCGACCGGTCAGCGCTATTTGAGAAGAGCCCTTCGCGCGAGGGTGCTGAAACATGATTGACGGCGATGGATTCAGCCAGGACCGCGGCCTGATTGAGATAGGCTTCCTCGGCCTTCTGGTCCTCGAAGCGATGTGCCACAAGCGGACCGCCAAACGCGAAGGCCACCGCACAGGCCCCAATCGTGAGGCCGCGCTGACGCGTCTGGCGTTTGTCGGCCACCGACATGCTAACCCACCATCTTGAGGCGGCTGTGTTCGCCGCCTTCAGATGAGCAAGCATAGGTCCGAGAGCTTTCGGGAAGTTTAACACCCCAGCTATCCCTTTACCTTCGTTAACCGACAATCCGGTCTGAACGCCCGCGCGCGTCCGAAATCGACACTCCAACCTATACCCGTCGCGTACTCATTTTAGTTCGCTGTGCGACCCAGCCGCCCTATCTGGGCCTTTGGTACCAGGCAAGCCCGGCCATTCTCTGGCCTGAGCATGGCAAAAGACGCGCCACGGAGAATTCGACCAGAGTCGTTCAACCGCCGCGCGAGGCGTTAACCTTGTACGTTTACGAATTACCCCTTCTTTCAAGCCCGTCCGCGCCAAACCCGCGGGAGGCGAAGGGTCAGGAGGCGTTTGGGCAACACCGGTCCGGAAACGGACTAACGCCCTTTTGACCTAGATTACCACGTGGACGCTGGGGAAACCGACTCTTGTGGATATTTAGGACTGTACCGTCTCCGTGCGCTCGCGGTGTCACGCCATCCTTTGAGCCTGCTGCCGTATGGCGTTCCACGAACCGGTGATCGCGACCGTGAGCCCTGGCCGCTGCATGTTCACAAAGAGGGTTCTGCCATCCGGGGAGAAGCACGCCCCGCAGAACTCTGTCTGCACACCGTCTGCCGTCCTCGCCAGCGGGTAGATCACACCATCTGGCGTGATCGCGCGGACGAAATTGGCGTCGTTGCCATCCTCGCACACGATCAGATCACCGCGCGGACTGGCGACGATGTTGTCACATTTCTCGAAGTCTGAAAGGCCTGAACTTTCTGCAAAGAGTTCGAGGCTCCCAGGCGCATCGGCCTCCCAGCCCGCTCCCTCGAAACGGCTTGGCGCATATCGAAAGATCTGGCCCATCTGGGCCGAACCGCCTGAGGTACACGCGAAGTAAACCGCCGGTCCCGCCGCTTCCTGCGCAAACGCCATACCCTCTCCGCGCGCGAAAACTGCAGCGCCCGCCTTTCTGCCACGCAGGCGGAGGTCTCCGTCCGGAGCCTCCACATCGGCCATGTCGATCCAGCGGACCGCATGGCTCTTGTTGGGAACCACACGAAATGAGGGATTGCCGCCCTTCTCCGCCGGCCAGTTGCGTGTATCGGCGCCCGCCTGGTCCACGAGCGCCAGTGCCTGAAGCCTGCCACCCTTCGCCAGCTCACCGCGCGCTGCTGGTAAAAAGCGATAGAAGAGCGAGTCCGAGGTGTCCTCGGTCATGTAAATGATGCCGGTCGCGGGATCGACCGCCGCAGCCTCGTGTGCAAATCGCCCCATTTGAGTGAGCGCCATGGGCGTGACAGGCTTTGTCGCGTTCGCTGGGACCTCAAACACAAAGCCATGAGGTTTGCTGGCATCGGTGCCGGGCGCGATCTGCGTTTCCTCACACGAGAGCCAGGAGCCCCAGGGCGTCGGCCCGCCGGCGCAGTTGACGGCGGTGCCGGCGAGGGACAGGTGCGTTCGCTCTACGCGCATCGTGTTGAGGTTCACCAAGGCGGTGGTTGTGCCGCCTGCAAACGGCCGGCCAGATGGAGCCAGGTCATACACAAGCTCGCGCGCGATCTTCTGCACGCGGCCATAATCGGCGCCAAAAGCTGAGACGGTCGAGGTCGGTCCAAGTTCATGATTGCGCACAAGAATGCAGCGCGAGGGATCGCCCTCGACGGGGAATGCGGCCATGCCGTCATGATTGCCCGGCTCCAGCAGACCGTCGGCCATCTCGTCGCCGGTACGGGAGAGCACTGTGTAGGACAGGCCTGGCGCGAGATCGAGCAACCCTTTTGGATCGGCCGTCAGCGACAGCGATGAAACACGCTGCCGGACTGCCGGCCGCCCCGCGCCGCCTGCGCATCCCATGAGCTGCAACGCGGGCGCCGCTACTGCGACGCTTGCAGCAGAGCGGATCAAGGCGCGCCGAGACAGGTGCATAGATCGATCTCCTCGACCCCGCCTACCCTATCCGGGACGCAAGAGCGCGTGAAGATTATGTGTCGCGCAACATCTAACGCTTGTTGCCGAGCACGGCATGCGCAGCTGCGAGGCGCGCGACTGGCACCCGGAAGGGCGACGCCGAGACATAGTCCAGGCCAACCCCCTCGAAAAAGAATACGGACGCCGGATCGCCACCATGCTCGCCACAGACTCCCAGCTTGATGCGCGGCCGCGCCACACGACCGCGTTCGCAGGCCAACCGCACCAGCTCGCCCACTCCCTCGCGATCGATCGAGACAAACGGGTCCTTCTCGTAGATGCCCTTTTCCTCATACACCTTTAGGAAGCGCGCGGCGTCGTCGCGGGAGATGCCCAGCGCCGTCTGCGTCAGGTCGTTGGTGCCGAAGGAAAAGAATTCCGCTTCCTCGGCGATCTCGCTTGCCCGTAGCGCGGCGCGCGGCAGTTCGATCATTGTGCCGACAAGATAGTCGACCTGCGCCTTGCGCTCCGAAAACACGCGTTCGGCTGTCTGCACCACGATGGCGCGCATCAGCTCAAGCTCTCGCCGCGTCGCAACGAGTGGGATCATCACCTCGGGGATTGGCTGCTTGCCTTCCTTAACGACATCGAGCGCGGCCTCGAAGATGGCCCGCGCCTGCATCTCGTAGATTTCCGGGAAGGTGACGCCAAGGCGACAGCCACGATGGCCCAGCATCGGGTTCGACTCGTGCAATTCGGACGCACGTGCCTTCAGCACATCGACCGCAACGCCGGACTGCCGCGAAACTTCTGCGATGTCCTCGTCCTTGTGCGGCAGGAACTCATGCAGTGGGGGATCAAGCAACCGGATCGTCACTGGCAGACCTGTCATGATGCGAAAGATCGCAGCGAAGTCTGCGCGCTGCATGGGGAGGAGCTTTTCGAGGGCCTTGCGACGGCCAGATTCCTTTTCGGCGAGGATCATTTCGCGTACGACAGGGATGCGCTCCGCATCGAAGAACATGTGCTCCGTGCGGCAGAGCCCGATGCCCTCGGCGCCGAACTTGCGGGCAGCTTCCGCGTCCAGCGGCGTCTCGGCGTTGGCGCGCACCTTCATGCGACGGACGCCATCGGCCCACCCCATAAGCACGCCGAAATCGCCCCCCAGGGCTGGTTCGACCATCTTTACGGCGCCGACCAGGACTTCGCCCTTGGCGCCATCAACCGTGATGGTGTCGCCTTTCCTCAAGATCCGTCCGCCCACGCGGACTACCTCCTTTTCTGCGTCGATCTGCAGCGAGCCTGCGCCGCAGACGCAGGGCCGGCCCATGCCGCGCGCTACGACGGCCGCATGCGAGGTCATGCCTCCACGGGCTGTCACGATGGCCTTCGCCGCATGCATGCCCTGAATGTCTTCCGGCGAGGTCTCGATGCGCACGAGGATCACCGGCTTGCCTGTGCCTGCGAGTTGCACCGCCTCAGCAGGATCGAACACGACCAGACCCACTGCCGCACCGGGCGAAGCTGGGAGCCCCTTCACGAAGACGTCGCGGACCGCATCTTTTGCGATGGTGGGATGCAGCAGTTGATCCAGCTGGGCCGGATCGAGGCGCAATACCGCCTCCTCGCGCGTGATTAGGCCCTCGCGGCACATCTCAACAGCGAGTTTGAGCGCCGCCTGCGCGGTACGCTTACCGTTGCGGGTCTGCAGCATGTAGAGCTTGCCCTGCTCCACCGTGAATTCGATGTCCTGCATGTCGCGATAGTGTCGCTCCAGCCGGTCGGCCACACCGATCAGCTGGGCGTAGACTTCGGGCATCGCCTCCTCGAGCGAGAGGTCTTCCGATCTGAGATCGGCTTTACGCGAATTTGAGATCGGCGCGGGCGTGCGGATGCCAGCTACCACGTCCTCGCCCTGTGCATTGACCAGATATTCGCCGTAGAAGCGCTTCTCGCCCGTCGACGGATCGCGCGTGAAGGCGACGCCTGTCGCGGAGCTTTCGCCCATGTTGCCGAACACCATCGCCTGCACGTTGACGGCCGTGCCCCAGGATTCGGGAATGTCGTTGAGGCGTCGGTAGGTGATGGCGCGATCGTTCATCCAGCTGGCGAACACCGCGCCGATCGCGCCCCACAGCTGGTCCTTGGGCGCCTGCGGGAAGGGCTTGCCCGTCTTCTTCTCGACCGCCTTCTTGTAGAGCGCGATCACCTCGATCCAGCTCTCGGCGCCAAGATCGGTGTCGAGGTTGAAGTCGCGGCTTTCCTTGTAGTCGTCGAGGATGTGCTCGAACTCGTCGTGAGACACGCCGAGCACCACGTTAGAATACATCTGGATGAAGCGGCGATAGCTGTCATAGGCAAAGCGCCGGTCGCCCGAGAGCCGCGCGAGGCCTTCAGCCGTCTGATCGTTGAGGCCGAGGTTCAGCACCGTGTCCATCATGCCGGGCATGGACGCGCGCGAGCCGGAACGCACCGAGACCAGCAGCGGATTGCGCACGTCGCCGAACATCTTGCCCGTACGCCCCTCAAGCGCCTTCAGCGCATCGTTGACCTGCGCTTCGAGGTCGTCGGGGTATTTCCGCTTGTTGCGGTAAAAGACGGTGCAGACTTCGGTCGTGAGGGTGAAACCCGGCGGCACCGGCAGACCGAGCTTCGACATCTCGGCCAGGGTCGCGCCCTTTCCACCCAGCAGGTTCTTCATCGACGCATCGCCATCCGAGGCGCCGCCGCCGAAATCATAGACCCACTTGGTGGCGAGTTGGCTCATGCTCTCAGCCCTTGTCTTCCAGTATTACACTCAGCCGTCCGCAATATTCGGACAGCACATGCTAGCCTTCGATCTTCGAGAAATCCGCCACGCGCCCGAGCGCATCGCGGATTTGCGAGAGGATCATGAGACGGTTAGCGCGCACGTCCGCCACGTCCGCGTTCACCGTCACCTTGTCGAAGAAAGCGTCCACCGGGCCGCGAAGTTTCGAGAGCGCCTTCATGGCGCCCGCGAAGTCTTCCTTCTT
>VFQT010002211.1_pt1 | contig 20612 bp, 20 predicted proteins | sample 3512381 | NCBI WGS metagenome assembly VFQT01 (sample SAMN10412376, study PRJNA504923) | tailings metagenome | isolation source: Relicate 2 Philex TSF3 active mining site | place: Philippines: Tuba, Benguet | collected 2017-08-29
CTGCCGATCTGGATCTACCAGAACCTCTTCCGGCCGAACCAGGCCCCGATCGTCAACGTCGTGGCCGCCGCTCTCGTCCTCATCAGCATCCTGCCGATCTACATCGCGCAGAAGCTGTCCAGCGACGACGACCGCGGCGCCGGCATCATGTAGCCCTTCCGCCGAGTGGCGTGGAATGGTCGTGCTCCACGCCACTTCGTCGTCGTGTCGCGACCATTCCACGCCACTCGGCGGAAGGGCCCACGCCACTCGGCGGAAGGGCCCACGTCGCCCCGTAGACTCCCGTACGTGACGCGCGGAGACGGACGGCTGTCGCACGACCTCCTCCCCGGCGAGAAGGGCCCCCAGGACGCCTGCGGCGTCTTCGGCGTCTGGGCCCCGGGCGACGAGGTCGCCAAGCTCACCTACTTCGGTCTCTACGCCCTGCAGCACCGCGGCCAGGAGTCCGCGGGCATCGCGGTCAGCGACGGCACGCACATCGTGGTCTACAAGGACATGGGCCTGGTGTCGCAGGTCTTCACCGAGGCGAGCCTGGAGTCCCTCCACGGGCACGTCGCCATCGGCCACACGCGCTACTCCACCACCGGTGCGAGCGTCTGGGAGAACGCCCAGCCGACGTTCCGCTCGACGGCGACGGGCCACCTGGCCCTCGGCCACAACGGCAACCTGACCAACACGCACGAGCTCCGTGCCCGACTCGCGGAGCTGTCGACCGGGTCCGGCGAGCTGCCCCTGAACACGCGCCAGCAGGCCACCAGCGACACCGAGACCCTCTCGGCGCTGATCGCCGCCCACCCCGAGCTCTCCGTCGAGGGCGCGGCCCTGCTCGAGCTGCCGCATGTGCGTGGTGCGTTCTCCCTCGTCTTCATGGACGACGACGCCCTGTACGGAGCACGCGACCCCCAGGGCATCCGGCCGCTCGTCCTCGGACGGCTGGAGCGCGGCTGGGTGATCGCGAGCGAGACGGCGGCCCTCGACATCGTCGGGGCCTCGTTCGTGCGCGAGGTCGAGCCCGGAGAGCTCATCGTCATCGACGAGAACGGCCTGCGCTCGCACCGGTTCGCCGAGGCCGATCCCAAGGGCTGCCTGTTCGAGTACGTCTACCTCGCGCGCCCCGACACCAGCATCGCCGGGCGCGCCGTGCAGTCGGTGCGGGTGGAGATCGGCAGGCGTCTGGCGCGCGAGCACGCAGTCGATGCCGACCTCGTCATCCCCGTGCCGGAGTCCGGTCGCTATGCCGCGATCGGATACGCGCAGGAGTCCGGCATCCCCTTCGCCGAGGGCCTGGTCAAGAACTCCTACGTCGGCCGCACCTTCATCCAGCCGTCGCAGTCGATCCGACAGCTGGGCATCCGCCTGAAGCTGAATCCGCTGCGCGACGTCATCGACGGCCAGCGCCTCGTAGTCGTCGACGACTCGATCGTCCGTGGCAACACCCAGCGTGCTCTCGTCCGCATGCTCCGCGAGGCCGGTGCACGCGAGGTGCACGTGCGGATCTCGAGTCCGCCGGTGAAGTGGCCGTGCTTCTACGGCATCGACTTCGCGAGCCGTGCCGAGCTCATCGCGAACGGGCTCACCGTCGACGAGATCTGCACGTCCCTCGGCGCCGACTCGCTGGCCTACGTCGATCTCGAGCAGCTGGTCGAGGCGACGTCACTGCCCAAGGAGCGGCTGTGCCGGGCGTGCTTCGACGGCGTCTACCCCGTCGAGCTGCCGGAGCCGGAGCTGCTGGGCAAGCACGTGCTGGAGGGGATCGAGCGACGCGCTCACACCGGCGGCTCCGATGTGGAGGGCGTGACCACGCTGCTGGGTGGTGGCGCCACCGACGCCCTGGACCGCCCGTGACGACACCGGGTGCGTCGTATGCCGCTGCCGGCGTCGACGTCGAGGCGGGTGAGCGGGCCGTCGCGCTGATGCGGGCGTCGATCGCCAGGGCTCAGCGCCCGGAGGTGGTCGGCGACTTCGGCGGATTCGCTGGGCTGTTCGACATCTCCTCCTTCTCGCGCTTCAGGCGTCCGCTGCTCGCGACCTCGACCGATGGCGTCGGCACCAAAATCGCCGTGGCCCGCGCGCTCGACATCCACGACACCATCGGCATCGACCTCGTGGCGATGGTCATCGACGACATCGTCGTCTGCGGTGCCGAGCCACTGTTCATGACCGACTACATCGCCGTGGGCTCGGTGGTGCCTGAGCGCATCGCTGCGATCGTGTCGGGCATCGCAGAGGGATGCCATCGCGCCGGGTGTGCCCTCGTGGGCGGTGAGACCGCCGAGCATCCGGGCCTGATGGAGCCCGACGAGTACGACGTCGCCGGTGCCGGCACGGGCATCGTCGACGCCGATCGACTGCTCGGTCCCGATCGCGTGGCCGTCGGCGACGTCGTCATCGCCATGGGCTCCTCGGGCCTGCACTCCAACGGGTACTCGCTGGCGCGCATGGTCCTGCTGGGTGAGGGCGGTCCGGGCCTGCACGCGCAACTCGACGAGTTCGGCCGCACGGTGGGCGAGGAGCTCCTCGAGCCGACCCGCATCTACGCCCGGGACTGCCTCGCGCTGATCGACGCCGTCGAGGTGCACGCCATCAGCCATGTCACAGGCGGCGGACTGGCGGCCAACCTCGCACGCGTGCTGCCGGTGCACGCGGCCGTCGACCTCGAGCGCTCGACCTGGACTCCCGCACCCGTCTTCAGTGTCATCGGCGAGCTCGGCCGGGTCGAGCGACTCGACCTCGAGCGCACGTTCAACATGGGCATCGGCATGATCGCCGTCGTGTCGGCCGCCGACGCCGAGCGCGCCCTGGCCCTGCTGTCGGAGCGTGGCGTGCCGGCGTGGGTGTGCGCAGAGGTGCGTGCGCGGCAGGAGGGCGAGACGGGCGACGCTGAGGCCAAGGGCGGTTCAGGGGGAGCGGTGAGGGTCGTCGGGGAGCATCCCCGCTGAGCCGTCAGGCCTTGCTGGTGTCGTCGTCCTCGTCGTCGTAGTACTTGGCGTAGGGATCGTCCGCGTACGGATCCTCGACGACGTCGTACGAATCGTCGAGGGGCTCGTCCGAGGAGCCGCCCGAGGAACCGGCAGTGCCGAGCTCGGCCTGGAGACGGTCCAGGTCGGTCTGAGGTCCGCCGTACTTCAGTGCACGGGCGACCTTCGTCTGCTTGGCCTTCGCACGGCCGCGCCCCATGGCTCGACCCCCTCATCCGGGGTTCATGCCCCGGCTCATCGCGGACAGATGGCGTGGTCCGCTTCGGCGGTACCCACGGTTACGAGAGCCTAGACTACCGCGCCCGGCTCCGCCCTCCGTCGTCGGATCCGCTCGAGCGCCTCCTGTTCGGCGGCCACCACGGGCGTCACCCCCTGGCTCCGGGCCCGCTCGAGGACCCGCCGGGTGGTGTCCAGGACCGCCTCCGCCTGCACCCGGCCCTGCTCGAAGGTGCCGTGGAGGTACTCCTGGGAGATCTGGATGACGCCCCCGCAGTTCACCATGAAGTCAGGGGCGTAGGTGATGCCCCGTCCAGCGAGGGTGTCGGCCACGGCGGGGGAGGCCAGCTGGTTGTTCGCGGCCCCGCAGATGACCCGGGCGGCGGTCGTGGCCGCGAGCTCCTCGGTGACCAGACCGCCGAGGGCATTGGGCGACAGCACGTCGATCTCGGCTGCCAGCACCTCCTCGAGGGAGCCGGCCAGCCGCATCCCCGGGCACGAGTCCGCCGCGCGGTCGCGGGCCTGCGGGCTCGGGTCGTAGCCCAGGACGACGGCTCCCGCCTGCGTCAGGTGCTGCGCGAGCCGGCCGCCGACCTTGCCCAGCCCGATGATCCCGACACGGATCCCGTCGAAGGACTCGGCGTCCAGGGCCACCCCGACGGTGGCCCGCATCCCGGCCAGCACGCCGACGGCGGTGAGGATCGCGGAGTCGCCGAGCCCGCCCCGCTCCTCGGAGCGCCCGGTGGTCCATCGGCAGGTCTCGCTGATGACGTCGAGGTCGGCGACGCTGACACCCACGTCACCGGCCGTCACGTAGGCCCCGTCGAGGGTGGAGACGAGGTGGCCGTAGGCGCGCAGCAGCTCAGGGGTCCGCTGCGCGGGATCGGCCACGATGACGGCCTTTCCACCTCCGTGGTCCAGGCCGGCCAGGGAGTTCTTCAGGGTCATCGCGCGGGCGAGCCGCAGGGCATCGGAGTAGGCGGCCGCCCTCGGCACCGGCTGGTCGGCATACGCGTTCATGCGCGTGCCCCCGAGGGCCGGCCCCAGCACGGTCGAGTGCAGGGCGATGACCATGGCCACGCCGGATTCCGGATCGCGGGCGACCACGACCCGCTCGTGCTCGTCGAACTCCGCCCACGGGTCGGTCAGCATCCGGCCACCCTAGGGCAGGGGCGGCGCGGGCATCGTCCGCGCTCATGGCGCTCCTCGTCTCAGTGAGGGTGGCAGTCAGCACCCTGGGGGCATGTCCCTCCCTCCAGGGCCTCGCAGACGTGCCCGAACTGCGGGAATGGGCCCCTCAGTGGCACGAGTGGGTTGCCGGGCAGCCCAAGCCCTGCCAGAGTTGGCGACGCCTGGGACATTTGGGGCGGCCGCGGAGTGAATGCCGGGAGGACCGATGAGTGGTCAGCACTCCGAGCCTGAGGAGCTCCTCACGCCGGCCGAGGTGGCGGCCCTGTTCCGCGTCGATCCCAAGACGGTCACGCGCTGGGCGAAGTCCGGCAAGCTGACCAGCATCCGCACTCTTGGCGGGCATCGCCGCTATCGCGCCGTCGAGGTCTACGCCCTGCTCGAGGCGAACTCGCCGACCCGCCATCCCGACATCGACCCCCTGGGCTGAGCTGGCACGTGAGCGAACCTGTCTACCGGCCGATCATCTACACGGCCAAGGGGCTCTTCGCGGCCCTCGGCCTGAAGTTCGACATCGTCGGCGCGGAGAACATCCCGCGCGAGGGCGGCGCCGTGCTGGCGATCAACCACACGAGCTACCTCGACTTCGCCCTCGCCGGCATCCCTGCCGATCGACGCGGACACCGGCTCGTGCGCTTCATGGCCAAGGACAGCATCTTCCGACACCCGATCGCCGGTCCCCTGATGCGCGGCATGAAGCACATCCCGGTCGATCGCTCAGCCGGTTCGGCTGCCTTCCGTGATGCGGTGACGGCTCTGCGTGCGGGCGAGCTCGTCGGAGTGTTCCCGGAGGCGACGATGAGCCGGTCGCTGGAGATCAAGGAGATCAAGAACGGTGCCGTCCGGATGGCCCGCACGGCCAACGTGCCGCTCATCCCGATGATCGTCTTCGGCGGGCATCGGATCCTGTCCTACGACCGACGCGACCTCACGCGCGGCCGCACGATCGCGATCACGGTGGGCGAGCCGCTGCCGCTGCCGCGCGGGTCCGATCCCGACGAGATGACGGTCGAGCTGCGAGCTCGTATGTCAGCCCTGCTGGACGAGACGATCGCGCGGTACCCCGATCGACCGGACGGCGCGTGGTGGATCCCGGCGCGACTGGGGGGCAGCGCTCCACCGCTCACGTGATCAGGTCCCGTCCGTCTGTGCCCAGGCCTCGTAGGCGGCCACGGCCGTCGGGTGCGTGGGGAACACATGGTCGCGCCCGATGCGCTCACCAACTCCGTGCCGCTCGAGCTGCCGCCACACCTCGCTCTTGACGTGGTCGAGCGCCATGACGATCCCGAGATCCGCGCAATGCCGTCGGACGTCCTCGAGTGCATCGAGTCCGGTGATGTCGACCTCGGTGTTCCCCTCCATGTTGAGCAGGAACCAGCGCGGCGGTGGAACGGCCTCGTCGATGGCCGTGCGGCAGCGGCGCGCGAAGTCCTCCGCGTTCGCGAAGAACAGGGGTGAGTCGTACCGGAACACCAGCAGCCCGGGAATCTGCGTTGCCGTCGGGTAGTCGTCGATGTCGTGCCAGCCCGCCACCTCGTCCGATCGACCCAGTACGGCGGAGTGCGGCCGTGCCACGCGGGTGAGCAGTTCCACGATCGACAGGGCGATGGCGGCGAGAACCCCGTAGAGGATGTCGAAGACGAGTACGCCGACCGTCGCACTCGCAGCGATGAGGAACTCGCGCTTGCGGAACCGCCACAGCCGTCGGAACTCGGAGACGTCGATCAGGCGGATGGCCGCGTACACCACGACTCCTCCGAGCGCTGCGACGGGAAAGGCCTCCACGACGCCGGAGAAGAGCAGCACCGAGACGATGACGAGGCCCGCTGCGACGATGGAGTAGAGCTGGGTCCGCGCGCCGCTGGCCTCGGCTATCACCGTGCGACTGGCGCTGGAGCTCACCGGGAACCCGCCCACCAGGGAGGCACCCACGTTCGCGGCACCGAGGCCGAGGAACTCCTGGTTGCTGTGGATCCGATGGCCCTGCCGCGATGCGAAGGCGCGCGCCGTGACGATGTTGTCGGTGTAGCCCACGATGAAGATGCCCAGTGCGGGCAGCAGCAGCAGGGCGACGTCCTCTCCGGCCAGCGACGGCAGTCCGACGCTCAGTCCGGATCCGTTGACCTCGCCGACTGTCTGGACCCCCTGCTCCTGCAGTCCAAGGAGGGCGACGGCGCCCGTGGCCGCGAGCATGACGAACAGCGGGATCGGCAGTCGGGGGAAGCGTGGAGTGAGGATGAGCAGGAGAGCGGTGACGGATGCGCCGATCACCAGGGTGGGGACATGCACCCCGTCGGCCCACACGTTGGCGGCGAACGATCTGACGTCCTCGACCACGGTGTCGCCCGCGACGTCGACGCCGACCACGGTGCCGAGCTGGCTGATGATCATGATCACCGCGACCCCGGCGAGGTAGCCGATGAGAACGGGCTTGGACAGCAGCTCGCCGATGAACCCGATCCGCAGCACCCCGGCGAGCAGTGAGTACAGGCCCACGAGGAGGGCCATGGTGCCGGCGAGGGCGAGATAGCGCGCCGAGTCGCCCACGACCAGGGGTGCGAGCACGGCCGCCGTCATGAGCGCCGTCGTCGACTCCGGCCCGACGGAGAGCAGTCGGGATGATCCGATCAGCGCGTAGACGGTCATCGTGACGACCACGACGAGGAGTCCCGTCTGCGGTGGGACGCCGGCGAGCGAGGCGTAGGCCATGACCTGCGGGATCAGGTAGGCGGTCACGGTCACCGCACCGAGGAGATCGCCCCGCAGGTCACGTCGGTCGTAGCGCACGAGGCGCATCAGGCCGATGTGGCTGCTCACGACGTCACGCTGGGCCGGTGGCTCAGGTCCCGGGTCCCCGGGAGTCCTTGCGGGCCTTCGCCGGCCTGGCCGCCTTCCTCGCCTCGGACTCCGCGACCACGGTCGCTGCGTGGTCGGGGACGTACGTGTCGAGGTCGCGTGGCGGGCGCTCGTACCCCTTCGACGCGGGTCGCTTGGGAAGGGAGAGCGGTGGTCGCGCGGCTGCGAAGTACGGGATCGTCGACAGCAGGTGGTGGATCATGTTGATGCGCGCAGCACGCTTGTCGTCGGCCTCGACCAGATACCACGGAGCCTCGGGGATGTCCGTGTGGACGAGCATCTCGTCCTTCGCCCGTGAGTAGTCCGCCCATCGGGTGATGGACTCCAGATCCATCGGCGACAGCTTCCAGCTGCGCATCGGGTCCTCCAGGCGCGACTGGAACCGCCTCTCCTGTTCGGCGTCGCTGACGCTGAACCAGTACTTGCGCAGCAGGATGCCGTCCTCCACCAGGAGCCGCTCGAAGATGGGTGCCTGGTGCAGGAACTCGCGGTGCTCCTCCGGGGTGCAGAAGCCCATGACGCGCTCGACACCGGCACGGTTGTACCAGGATCGGTCGAAGAGGCGGATCTCGCCGGCTGCCGGCAGATGGGCGACATAGCGCTGGAAGTACCACTGCGTCCGCTCACGCTCGGAGGGCATCGGCAGCGCGACGATCCCGGCGACGCGGGGATTGAGGTACTGGGTCACCCGCTTGATGGTGGATCCCTTGCCTGCCGCGTCGCGCCCCTCGAAGAGGATGACGACGCGGGCTCCCTCGGCCCTCACCCACTCCTGCAGTTCGACCAGCTCGGCCTGCAGTCGGTAGAGCTCCTTCTCGTAGAGGTCCTTGGGCATGCGGGTCGCGGGTGCGTCGTCCGCTCTGCGCCTCGGGGCGTCCTTCCCGGCCATGGGACGAGTGTGGCACCGCGGACACCCCTGATGCAGGCCGGCGACGACCATGCCCCGCGACGCCCGGCTGCGCGGCACTACGGTCGTCGCATGATCAGGCTGGTCGCCGTGATCGCGCTGGCGGGTGCGATGGGCGTGGGCTGCAGCGCCTCGGAGGGTGCAGCTACGTCGCCGTCCGCATCCGCCGACTCCGCCGCCTCGTCGGTGGACGCCCGGACGCCACAGGGGGCGGTCATCGCCGATCTCGTCGTCGACCGGGTCGTCGACGGCGACACGATCAAGGTCGCGATCGACGGCGAGCAGGTGTCGGTGCGGATGATCGGCATCGACACCCCCGAGACGGTCAAGCCGAACACCGAGGTGGAGTGCTTCGGGCCGGAGGCTTCGGAGTTCGCCGACCAGCGGCTCACCGGCCAGCGGATCGTCCTCGAGCTCGACGACTCCCAGGGACGCTTCGACAGGTACGACCGGGTGCTCGCCTACGTCTGGCGCCTGCTCCCCGACGGCAGCCTCGTGCTGTTCAACGAGGAGGCGGTCGCCGGAGGATTCGCGCGCGAGCGGCAGTACGGCGATGTGGCGTACGCCTGGCGCTCGACGCTGGTGCGGGCCCAGGAGTCCGCTCAGGCAGCCGGGCGCGGACTGTGGTCGGCCTGCGATCCCTGACACTCCTCTGATGTTCGGTGCTCACGGTCCTGACACGCTGGTGGCAGGGTCCACCCGTTGCGGCGCGGCCGTGAACCCGCGAGGACGAGACAACTGGAGGACACATGAACGACGACACCACCCCTGAGTCATCGCAGGATGCGGGCTCTGCCGTGCCGGAGGACGCCGTGACGGCGGCGACGGGCGACGACATCACGGCGGCGACCGGTGATCCTGTCCCTGCTTCGCCGAAGGCATCGCGCACCAGCACGCGCACGATCCTGGAGATCGTCGGAGGTGTTGCTGCAGGCGTCCTGATCATCGCGGCCGCGGGCGCCGGCTTCGCCGCGGGTCTCGTCGTCGGTGACGAAGGGGAGCGGCACCGCGACCATCACTGGGCCGGTGGCATGAGCGCGGACGGCGGCTCGGAGCGACAGGGACGCGATCACCGTGACGGCGGCATGCCCGGTGACCGGTATGCCGACGGGATGCCCGGTGACCGGTATGCCGACGGGATGCCCGGTGACCGGCACCACGAGGGCATGACGCCGCCGCCCATGGGGCAGCCGCAGGGCTGACGGCCTGGGGCGTCGAGCCCCTAGGACGACGGCGCCGACCCGACGCGGTTCTGCAGGTCGGTCAGCATGGCCTTGATCTCCGCGAGCTCACGACGAAGGTCCTCGTTGCTGGTGCCTGACTCCGTCGCCGGAGTCGAGGCCGACGCTGCCGCCTGCGATCCGTGCTGCTTCGTCAGGGTGGCAGCCAGGGTCGCGGTCACGGCACCGAGCACGCTGATGCCGACGAGCATGATCAGCACCGCGAAGAACCGGCCCCATGCGGTGACCGGGACGTAGTCCCCGTAGCCGACCGTGGTGATGGTCTCGAACGTCCACCACACTGCATCACGCATTGTGACGATCTCGGCGCCGGGCGCGCCCCGCTCGGCGTCCAGCACCATCAGGCTGCCCACCCAGACGACGATGACGACGGCCAGGCCTGCGCTCGTGGCCGCGCCACCGGTGATGATGCCCTTGCTCTGCTTGCGTGCCAGGACTCCGTTGGGGGTGAACGCGCGCAGAGCGCGCAATGCGCGGAACTGGGGCACCACGACGGTGATGGTGTCGAGCCAGTTGCGCCGGAAGAAGTGGCGTTTGAGCGGCGACACGAGGAAGCGGAAGAGCAGGTCAAGCGCGAAGATCACCCACAGCGCATAGCCGAAGGCGACCAGCCAGAAGTACCAGCGCTTCTCGGGTTCGTACCAGATGCTCTGGATCGAGTACGTGATGAGGTAGACGAGGGCCAGGCCGGACAGCAGGACGTTGGTCCTGGCCTCGTACGTGAGAAGGAACTGGAGTCGACGCTGCTGCGAGGCGGTCAGATCGGCCGGGCTCGGCGGTGTGGTTGCGCTCATGCGCAGAGCCTAGGAGTGGCGAGCGGTCAGGCGGGCCGGATCGTCACGGGCACGGACTTGAAGGCCGGGGTCCGTGACTCCGCGTCGAGCCGTCGGTCCACGAGGACATTCGCCTCCGGGTAGTACATCGCCACGTTCCCCGACCGGATGTCCACGATGGCCGCCTTGGCCCTCATCGATCCCGTGGAGCTCACGACGTCCACGGGATCCCCTTCGCCCAGGCCCAGCCGCGCGGCATCGTCGGCGCTCATCATGACGACGTCGCGTGTCGCGTTGCCTCGGTAGAGGTCCTCCTCGTCGTAGACGACCGTGTTGAACTGCCCCTCCGACCGGATCGTCATGAGGACGAGGTCCGTCTCGTCCCTCGGTGCCGGCAGATCGATTTCGTGGAAGTGCGCGAGGCCGTCCGCCGTGGGGAACTGGGCCTGGTGCATGACCCGGCCCGGGATGGTGAACTCCTTGCGGGTCGTGCCGATGTTGCGGACGGGCGCGTAGCCGGGAACGCAGGACGCCATCGCCTCCCGGAGGGCGTCGTGGCCTGTCAGGGTCGACCAGTCGAAGCGGTCCACGGGAAGGATGCGCGCGGCGAGACCGGAGAGCGCTGCGACCTCCGACCTCATCTCGCCGGCGACGTTGGGCGTGCCACCCTCGGAGAGTCGCACGTAGTTGAACATCGACTCCTGCGTGGTGGACTCCTGCTCCTCGTCGCGGGCGAGCACGGGCAGGATGATCGAGGTGCGGCCCCGACCGCGGAAGTGGCCCTGGTTGAGCTTCGTGGTGAGCGAGACCGTGGTGCCGATGCGGCCCAGCGCCTCGGTCGCCCAGGGCGAGTCCGGGTTGCTGCCCCAGAGGTTGCCTCCGAGCATCAGCGCGACGTCGATGAGGCCGTCGTGGGCGGCGGTCATCCCGGCATACGTGTCGTATCCGGGAGGCATGGCTGGATCGATCCCGTAGCGCTCCGACATGTGCTGGGCGAACGAGGCCTTCATCGTGGGGGACACCCCGACCGAGCCCACGCCCTGCACGTTCGAGTGCCCTCGGATCGGCATGAGCCCGGAGCCGGGACGGCCGAGGAATCCGCGTGCCAGCGCGACGTTCGCCAGGGCGCGGATCGTGTCGGTGCCGTTCTCGTGGTGGGTGAGTCCCATCGCCCACATGAAGATGCCGCTCGATGCTTCCGCGAGCATGCGGACGCACGCGTCGATGTCGTCGCGTGAGACTCCGCTGCCGGCGACGAGGGCGTCCCAGTCTGTGGCGTCGATGCGCGCACGCAGTGAGGTCCAACCGCTCGTGGACTGGTCGATGAAGGTCTCGTCAACGGCGCCGAGTTCGACGAGTCCCTTCAGCAGCGCGGTGAACAGGTGCGCATCGCCGCCGATGTGCGGCTGGAGGTACAGGTCGCTGACGGTCGAGCCGCCGACGAAGCTCCGTGCATCGGACGGGAGTCGGAATCGCCGAAGGCCCAGTTCGGACAGCGGGTTGATGACGATCACCCGTCCGCCGCGTCGGCGCAGGTGGATCAGCTGGGTCATGAGGCGTGGGTGGTTGCTGGCCGGATTCGCGCCGGCCAGCACCACGAGATCGGTGCGCGAGAGGTCGTCGAGCTCGACCGATGCCGTGCCGCTGCCGTAGATGCTGTTGAGGGCCACGCCGGACGCCTGATGGCAGTAGAAGGAGCAGTTGTTCACGTTGTTGGTGCCGTAGGCGCGGGCGATGAGCTGCAGCAGGAAGGCGGCCTCGTTGCTCGATCGGCCGCTGGAGTACCACAGGGAGCGATGCGGGTCCGTCGTGGTGAACGCCCGCGCTGCGAGGTCCAGGGCCTCTCCCCACGGGACGCGGCGGTAGTGGTCGTCGCCCTCGCGGCAGACGATGGGGAAGGTGAGCCGGCCGAGGGCCTCGCACTCGGCGCTGGTGAGGCCCGACAGGGCCGTGATGTCGTGGGTGGCGAGGACGTCCTCGGTGATGACCCGGCCCATGTCGGCGGCCTGCGCCTGCACGGACTTCTTGCAGACCTCGGGGAAGTGCCCCTTCTCGTTGACCATGCCACCGGCCTGGCCGCCCATGCCGAGAGCGCACGTCTTGCAGGCGTTGCGGCTGCGCAGGCGACGGTAGAGCTCCAGGGTGCCGACGTCCCGGCCACGCGCGAACACGTACTTCATCGCGGCCAGGCCACCCGCTGCGCTCACCCGGGGCTTGGCCATGCCTCACCGTAGCCAAACACCGAGTTGATCCGCTTCCCGGCTCGAATCTGCAGATTCGAGCCGGGAACCGGGCCTGGGTGCCGATCTCGTCCGCCTCTGTCCTGCGTCCGAACGGAAGCGGATGAAATCAGGGGAATCCCTGGGATCCCGGACGAGTTCTGCAGAACTCGTCCGGGAAGCGGATCAAATCTGCAGGGGGAGTTGGGGGACGTGGTGGGATACCGCCATGACGTCCGACGCAGCCGATGCCCGTGACCCGGCCGATGCCCGTGACCCGGTCGATGCCCGTGGTGCCGCTCCCTCCTCCACCGCCCCGGGGGCAGGCCGCCGGCCGCTGCCGGCCATGCTCGTCGCCGGCGTGGTGGGGCTGGTGCTGGGCTATGTGGCACTCCTGCTCGTCAACGCCGGCATCGGCCTGATCTGGGACGGCATCCCGGCCTCGTGGGAGACGATGCCCGCCTGGTACGTCGTCGGAGTCCTGCTGCTCGCCGCCGTGCTGGTCTACGTGATCCGCCGGTTCGTGGGAGACACCGGCCATTCGCCGATCGGCGGCATCACCGTCAGCCCGCTCACCCCCCGCGACTACGTGGGCGCGATCCTGGCCATCTTCGCCTCCCTGTGGGGCGGCATCGTGCTGGGCCCGGAGGTGGCCCTCGTCGCGACCGGCTCCATGGTGGGCACGGTGACGGCGAAGGCAATGGGCTTCACCGACTCGGCGAACCAGAAGAAGATCGTCGGAGTCGGCGCCCTGGGCGCCATCCTCGCGCTGCTCGTCGGGCCGATCCTCGACGGCTCCGTGCAGCTCGGCAGCACCCCGACGGCCATCGAGGTCGACCAGCTCGCGTGGGCCGTCCCGCTGGCGATCATCGCCTCGGTCGCCGTCACGGTCACGCGGCTCGTCGCAGCGCTCGTGGCGCGGGCTGCCGGTCGGGGTCCGCACCTGGTGATCCTCCTCGCGGCCGCGCTGATCGTCGCCGTCACCGGTCTGCTGCTGCAGTCCTGGACGGGGGAGTCCGTCCTGTTCATCATCACCTCGGGCGAGGAGATGATCACCGAGCTGCCGACGATCACCGCAGTGTCGACAGCGATCGCGATCATCGTGCTGAAGTCGATCGCCTATGCGGTGTCGCTCGGTGCGGGCTACCGCGGCGGACCGTTCTTCCCGGGCATGTTCGTCGGCGCCGCCTCGGGTCTGCTCATCTCCCTACTCATCCCCAGCGGACCCTCGGTCGAGGCCGCACTCGTCGTCGGCGTGGTCGCCGCCACCATCGCGTGTGCGCCGATGAAGTGGCCGATCGTGATCATCCTCGGCGTGGTCATCGGATTCGTCATGGGCACGTGGACCCTGGTCCCGGCGGCTGTCGTCGGCGCTGTCGTGGCTCGAGCCATCCCGCGTTGGGGGGATCGCGTGAATGTTCCCGCGCACGCGGGGTGACATGTGTCACCTCTGACGTGAACGTCGTGTAATCGAATGCGGCTCGACGCCGGACTGAGGATGCGTCCCGGTGATTCCCGTGTTCTGTTGATGGGGTGGCAGTCACGCCGCATCACAGACTCGAGGAGAACCAATGAAGATCCTGCGTCGTACGACGCTCGTCGCCGTGGCAGCAGCCGCAGCGCTCACCCTGGCCGCCTGCAGCAGTTCCAGCGAGGAGGAGGCGTCGTCTGAGCCCGTCGCCAGCGAGACGGCGGCTGCCGAGACCGAGATGGACGCGGCCGAGGCCCCCGCGGGGGCGGGCACCGTGGTCGACATCGCCGCCGCCACGGACGGTTTCAGCACGGTCGTCGCCGCTGTCGAGGCTGCCGGACTGACCCAGACCCTCTCGGGCGAGGGCCCGTTCACCGTCTTCGCCCCGACCGACGACGCCTTCGCGGCGCTCCCGGCCGGTCTGGTCGACGCCCTGCTGCTGCCTGAGAACAAGGACGTGCTCACCAAGATCCTGACCTACCACGTCGTGCCCGGTGCGGTCATGGCCGCCGACGTCACCGACGGGGAGGTTGCCACGGTGAAGGGTCAGAACGTCACCTTCTCGACCACCGACGGTGTGAAGATCAACGGCGCGAACATCATTCAGACCGACATCGTCGCCGACAACGGCGTGATCCACGTGATCGATACGGTCATCGTGCCGCCGGATGTCGACCCGGCAGCGCTGCTCGCCGAGTAGTCAGCCCGATCGACCCGCGGTCGGCACTGGTGCCGGTCGCGGGTCGATGCATGTTCGGGACCGATAGCGTCGCGCCATGGCGATCACCGGACTCACCACCTTCCTCTGGTTCGACACGCAGGCCCTTGAGGCGGCGTCGCTCTACACGGGACTGTTCCCCGGCTCCGCTCTCGGTGCCGTGACGCACTATCCGGCGGACCATCCGCATCGCCCCGAGACGGACGTGCTGGCGGTGGAGTTCACGCTGTTCGGTCAGGCCTTCTCCGCGATCAACGGCGGTCCGCAGTTCCCGCACTCCGAGGCGGTTTCCTTCATGGTCCACTGCGACACGCAAGAGGAGTTGGATGGCATCTGGGACGCGCTGGTCGCGGATGGCGGGCAGGAGAGTCGGTGCGGCTGGTGCCGGGATCGATTCGGCGTCTCGTGGCAGGTGGTGCCGCGCGATATCCAGGCACTGCTGGCTGCCGGTGCATGGCCGGCCCTCATGCCGATGTCGCGCATCGACATCCAGGCGCTGCGCGAGTGCGTGGAGGGTCATTAGCCCGCAGGCCTGATGCTCTCGGCCCGGCCTATGATCAGGGGATGGCCAGCAGGAAGGCACCGGGGAGCGCCGTGCGGACGCTTATCGCGGCCGTTGGTGCCAGTGCCCTCGTGTTCGCCACCCCCGCGATGGCTGCTCCGGGTGACCAGGGGAACGGCAACCGCCCGTCCAGTCCGGGGTCCTCGGAGAGCATCGGCCAGCAGAACCGCCCCTCTGATCAGGGCAACTCCGGCAACTCCGGCAATGGCAACTCCGGCAATGGCAACTCCGGCAATGGCAGCGGCAGCGGCAACTCCGGCAACGGCAACGCAAACGGGAACAGCGGCAGCGGCAACGCCGGCAACGCAAACGGGAACAGCGGCAACTCCAACAGCGGCAACTCCAACAGCGGCAACTCCAACAGCGGCAACGCCGGGAACGCCGGGAACGCCGGGAACGCAAACGGGAACAGCGGCAACTCAAACACTGGTAACGGAAGCGGCAACGGCAACGCCGGGAACGCAAACGCAAACGGAAACAGCGGCGGCGGCAACGCGAACAGTGGTGGGCCAGACGCCAACTCCGACGCCGCACCGGGCCGCGGTCGCGCCAGCATGGTGCCCACGATGGCGTCAGCCGCTGCGAAGGCACTGAACGGTCGGGGCCGTGGTCAGCAGGCACCCTCGGCGGTCCGCGCCAAGGTGGCCGCGCAGTCCTCCTGCGTTCGCGCGGGTCTGGACAGGCTCGCGCGAGGGGCGGGCAAGGGCAAGGACAAGGACAAGGACGTCCAGGACTCTGAGGCGACGCAGGTGCCGGTCGATGAGGCGGTGCTCCTGGAGATGGAGGCGGACTGCGCGGAGGAACTCGGTGATCGCGGCGACTACATCGTCGTGTTCACCCCGGGTACCGCCTCGAAGAACGCTGCTGACAAGGCCGAGCAGGCGTCCGCCCGTCGTCCGGAGAACCGCCTGAAGGTCAAGCGGGTGTACTCGAACGTGTTCCCGGGGATGGTGGTGCAGGCCAATCCCAAGCAGATCGAGGCGCTGCGCAAGAACCCCAACGTGCAGGTCGTCGAGGCCGACGGCATCGCGACATCGACCGTGATCCAGAGCCCTGCACCCTGGGGGCTCGATCGGATCGATCAGGCCGCACTTCCGCTTGACACGTCGTACACGTATGAGTCGACCGGGGCCGGGGTCCGCGCCTACATCGTCGACACCGGAGTGCTGTCCGACCACGTCGATTTCGGAGGCCGCGTCACGTCGGGCTACTCGGCTATCGCGGATGGTCGAGGTACCGCTGACTGCAACGGGCACGGCACGCATGTGGCCGGCACCGTGGCCGGGTCGACCTACGGGGTGGCCAAGGCCGCTGCCCTCATCCCCGTGCGGGTGCTCGACTGCTATGGATCGGGAACATGGTCCGGGGTCATCGCCGGCCTGGACTGGGTGGCGGGTGACCATGCGGCAGGGCAGCCGGCGGTCGCCAACATGAGCCTTGGGGGAGGGGCGAGCTCGACCGTCGATTCCGCGGTCAACTCGCTGATCAGTGACGGGGTGACAGTGGTGGTCGCTGCGGGCAACTCCTCGGCCGATGCCTGTTCGGCATCCCCGGCGCGAGTGCCTGCTGCAGTCACCGTCGCGGCCACGGATGCCGCCGATGCTCAGGCCTCCTTCTCGAACACCGGGTCCTGTGTGGATCTGTACGCCCCTGGGGTGGGCATCCCCAGCGACTGGTACACGTCCCCGACGGCCACGGCGGTGCTCTCCGGCACATCCATGGCCGCCCCCCATGCGGCCGGCGTCGCAGCCCTCCTGCTGCAGGGATCGCCCGGCGCCTCCCCGGCTGACATCTCTGCTCAGGTGGTCGCCCTGGCGACTCCCGGAGTCGTCGTCGGCGCCACGAGTGGCACGCCCAACCGACTCCTGCGGTCGACGGCCACCGTCACCCCGGAGCCTGAACCCGAGCAGCCCGAGGGCACCGTGCCCGGGGCTCCCACGGGGGTCAGTGCGGTGCCGCTGACCCGGGCCGCGACCGTGACGTGGGCCCTTCCCGCTGACGGCGGAAGCGTGCTGACGGCCCAGACGGTGTGGATCTACGACGCACGAGGGCGTCGGATCGGATCCGTGAGCGTCGGTGGTGATGTCACGTCGGTCACGGTGCAGGGTCTTACGCGCAAGAAGGTGGTGTCGTTCGGCGTGCAGGCGAGCAACGTCATCGGTGTCGGTCCGGAGTCGGAGCGCTCGGCTCCGGTGCGCATCGGCTAGGCGATGGTGCGCAGGTAGTTGAACAGCACGTCGCCTGACCGTTCGCTGTAGTCGTGCATCTGGGTAGGGGTCGAGTGCACCTGGTCGCCCTCGAGCCGGTCGAGCAGCGTCGTGCACACCATGGCGAACCGGCGGAAGCCCCAGTAGTTCATGTAGGCGGCGAGCATGGCTCCCTCCATCTCGATGTTGCGCACGCCGTTGTCGTCCAGCCAGTGCAGCCACTCCGCCTTGCGCGCCGTGTCGGCGAGCCGGATGGCCCCGTCGAGGCGGAACTGCTCGATGAAGAACTCGTGGGTGGCCACCGTGCGGCCTGACGTGATCGGGATCCCGGAACCCTCATTGGCCGCGATGATCGCGTCGACGATGTCGCGCGGGAAGGTCCCGTCGAACCAGTGCTGTCCGTCGCCGCCGTCGAGCAGTCGGTAGGGCTTGAGGTCGGCCATGACGCCCTCGGTCGTGACGACGATGGTGCCGGCGGGCAGGCCGACGCCCCCGCTGGTGCCGACGCGGGCCCAGAAGACCTCCTCAAGGGCGCTGAGGTCGCCGCGCTTGAGGAAGTACACGAGCCGCATCAGCTCCTGCACGGCGATGGATGCGCTCGGCATGCCCATGCCGTGCGAGATGAACAGCACACCGGCGGTGTAGCGGGTCGTGAACCTCTCCTCCTTCGGGAACGCGATGACCTCCGCATTGCCGTGCTCGGCGCTCCAGCGCTGGGCGAACTCGTCCATGCGCGCGCCAGAGCCGCCCATGATCACCGCGCGCAGACCTCGCATGCGCTCGAGCACGGGATCGGTGCTCGTGACGCCGAGGTGGTAGTAGGAGTCGACCTGCTGCCCGGCCATCACGGCATCGAGGAACTCGTGGTTGATGTGATCGTCGTGCATGGAACCTCCCGGAGGTCTGGAGGACTCTGATCAGTCCAGGGTGATCCGGAAGACGTGGGTCCAGCCGTCGGCCCCGAGGTTGGTCGAGACCACCTGGCCACTGGCCCCGTCGTAGGTTCCCGAGCCGCCGAGCACGGGACGGACGGTCCGCTGGCCGGGGGCCAGCGTCGCGCCGGTGGGGGGGTAGAGCGAGATCCCGCCGACGACGATCTGGTTCTCCTCGCTGCCGAAGACGAACACCAGGTTCGAGGCGCGCAGCTCCAGGCCACCGGGCATCCCACCGACGAGGGTGGTCAGGGTCCCGGTGATGTACTGGCCGTCGGCTGCCTTGCCGTCGACGGCGATGGGTCCGAAGAAGGTGCGCACGGTGGCGGCGGGTGTCACGAGGACGGCCACCGGGGTTATCGCCTGGTGGTAGACGCGCACGGTGATCGGCTTGGTCTCGGGTGCGGCCTGCGCGGGGGAGCCCACGAGCAGGGCGAGGGTCGCGACGAGCGGGGCGATGAGGATGCGCACGAGGATCATGTGGGCACAGTAGTGGTCGTCGCCTGCGTCGACGGCACATCCGCGGGTGCACCGCGTGCAACCCATAATGAGGCATGGTCGATGTCAGCCGGGAGCAGTTCGAGGAGCTCGTCGCCGAGGCTCTCGACACCCTCCCTCCTGAACTGGCCCGGCTGCTCGACAACGTGGTCGTCGTGGTGGAGGACGAGGCCCCCGAGGACGACCCGGATCTGCTCGGCCTGTACTCGGGGATTCCGCTGACCGAGCGCGGAACGTGGTACGCGGGAGTGCTGCCGGACCGCATCACGATCTTCCGGCTGCCTACGCTCGCGATGTGCGAGACGGTCGAGGACGTCGTCGAGGAGGTGGAGATCACCGTCGTGCACGAGATCGCCCATCACTTCGGCATCGACGACGACCGCCTCCATGAGCTCGGCTACGACTGATGTGGTGCTCACTCGCCGGCGAGTGCGGCAGGATCGAGGCATGACGGACGTCATCGTGGTGGGGGCGGGCCCGGCCGGGTCGGCCTGTGCACGCCAGTTGGCCCTGCTCGGTGGCGATGTCGTGCTCGTGCACGATCCGACCCACGTCTCCTCATCGATTGAGACCCTGCAGCCCGGTTCCACCGGAGTCATCACGTCCGTCCTCGGTCCCGTCCTGGAGGCGCCGCATCGACCGGTGGCCGGCGTCCGCTCCTGCTGGGGTGAGGCGGCGCTCCATGACACCGACTACCTGCTCGATCCCTCGGATGAATCGTGGGCAGTAGACCGCGCCGTCCTTGATGCGAGTGCCCGCAGGGAGGCCGAGCTCGCCGGTGTGCGGATCATGGAGGGACGCCTCGCCGGCATCGACCGCATCGACGGCGGGTGGAGCATCGACGTCGGTGACGGGCGGGTGATCGAGTCCGGGTTCGTCGTTGATGCCACCGGTCGGGCCGCGGCCGTGGCTCGCAGCCTTGACGGTCATGTGATCCGGCGCGACTCGCTCGTGGCGATGGTGTCGGAATGCGCTCGTGGTGACGATGCCCGTGACGGCACCATGATCGAGGCGGTCGAGAGCGGCTGGTGGTACGCCACGACGCTCGGCGACCGGGTGAGCGTGGGCTGGGTGACCGACGCCGGCCTCCTTCCGGTGTCCTCGGCGGATCCGGACCTGTGGCGCGCGGAGCTCGCCGGCACCCGATACCTGCGCCACGCGGTGGGCATCGATGACTCAACCCTGCAGGTCGCGATGCGTCCCGCTGACTCCTTCGTTCTCGACCAGTCCGGCGCCGACGGGTGGCTCGCGGTCGGGGATGCGGCTGCCGCCTGGGATCCGCTGTCGTCCCAGGGCCTCATCGCCGGGATCCTGATGGGTGGGCGTGCGGCGCTTGCCATTGCGGCGGGTCCTGAGGGCGTGGAGGAGTGGCGTGAGGACCTCCGCATGCTCGCGGAGGACACCTGGGCCCTGCAGGCGGAGTACTACCGGCTCGAGTCGCGCTGGTCGTACGCGCCCTTCTGGTCTATCCGGCAGGCGCTCGACGACGAGGCCGACGACGAGGTCGACGACGAGGTCGACGACGACGCAGCGTCAGATCATGGAGTCGACGAGTTCCTTCAATGACTCGGTCGCCACGCCGATGCGCTGATCGGCGATGCCGTAGGGGATGACGAGCTGGTCCCCGTGCGCCATGGCGCCGCAGGAGTACACGACGTTGGGCACGTAGCCCTCGCGCTGGGAGGCGTCGGGCGTGAGGATCGGCTCGACCGTGCGACCGATCACCTCCCTGGGACGGTCCAGGTCGAGCAGGATCGCCCCGATGCTGTAGGTGCGCATCGGCCCGACCCCGTGCGTGAGCACCAGCCAGCCGTCGGGTGTCTCGATCGGAGACCCGCAGTTGCCG
>VFQT010002213.1_pt1 | contig 20602 bp, 16 predicted proteins | sample 3512381 | NCBI WGS metagenome assembly VFQT01 (sample SAMN10412376, study PRJNA504923) | tailings metagenome | isolation source: Relicate 2 Philex TSF3 active mining site | place: Philippines: Tuba, Benguet | collected 2017-08-29
ATTGCTTGGGTATCCCCTTAATTTCTATGATTGATATAAAGTTTTAGAAAGATAAAGGGGGTATGGTGAGAAAAATAATTTATAGCCTTTTAATAGGAACTATAGTTTTTACTTCTATTCAGCCACAAGCCAAAGATGTTGACTGGCCTATGTATGGTCTTGACTATAACCATCAACGTCATTCTCCATTAACTCAAATTAAAGCCAATAATGTTGCAAATCTTCAGTCAACATGGCGTGTACACACTGGCGTAAAGGCATCATTTCAGGCAACGCCATTGGTTGTTGATCGTGTGATGTATGTGTCTTTGCCATTCAACCATGTCTTGGCTCTTGATGCAGTGACTGGTAAACAAATTTGGCGATATCAACATCAGCGTAAAAAAGATTATCGATTATGTTGTGGGCCGGCTAATCGAGGTGTAGCGGTTAGCGATGGCAAAGTATTTATAGGAACTGTAGATGCACGACTAATTGCACTGGATGCTCGTACTGGAAAAGTTGTCTGGGATATTGAGGTTGCAGACGGTTCAAGTGCAAGTGCAGAAAGTATTCAAACTCTACAAGATGGTGACAAATTAAAAAATAGTTCGATTGCCGGTCAATCGGGTATTGGTATTGCCATGGCTCCCATCGTTTATCAAGGTAAGGTGCTAGTAGGTATCACGGGCGTAGGGTATGGTTTGCATCTTGATTCGGAGCGGGAAGGTGCACCCTTGGGTGCAGTCGTGGGTTTTGCTGGAAGCTATGGACGCGCAGGATTTTTAGCGGCATTTGATGTAAAAACAGGTCAAAGAGTTTGGCAATTCGACACAGTTGCGCCGCAAGCTTGGGAGGGCACATTTACAACAACTACACCTGATGGCGTGCCATTAAATCGAGATATAAATCTCGAAAAAAATAATTTACATCGTTATCCTGATGCTGCCAAGTATGGCGGTGGTTCGGCATGGACGACGCCTGCTATAGATACAAAGCGTGGCTTATTGTATTTTGGTACTGGTAATCCATCGCCACAAATGGATGACACATCTAGACCAGGTGACAATCTCTACACCATATCTTTGGTTTGTTTAGATATTCATACAGGAAAAATTCGTTGGCATTATCAACAAGTGCCTCATGATCTATGGGGTTACGATGTGGCTAGCCCAGCAATCCTATTTGATTACGAGGTTCAAGGTAAAAAAATACCTGCAGTAGGGCAAGCGTCGAAAGTTGGTTGGTACTATGTCCATGATCGCTTGACGGGTCGCCTGCTAAAAAAATCTGAAGCTTTTATTCCTCAGACCAATCTATTTGCTCGACCAACTCTTGAGGGTATAGTGATTACACCTGGTGCAGTAGGTGGTGTTAACTGGACGCCGACCGCTTTAAATCCTAAAACTCTCACAGCATTTGTGCCGGCGATTCATTGGCCAGTTAAATATTCTAAAAAAACAATACCAGCTAAAGGCGATAAACCATCACTGGATTACTCAACTCTTGAGCTATTGATGGATGAACCACGTTGGGGGGTATTGTCTGCTGTAGATTTAAAAACTGGAAAAATGAAATGGCAAGTTAAGACTCCAGAGCCGTTGGTAGGTGGTTTACTATCAACTGCAGGTGATCTGATTTTTGTGGGTGAGGGCAATGGCTCATTGAATGCGTTTGATGCGAAAAATGGTCATCGTTTGTGGACGACTACCTTGTCAGCTGGAGTGAATGCTCCGCCGATTACTTATCAAATTGATGGAATTCAATATATAGCAGTTGTAGCCGGTGGTAACCAGTTGTTTGGATTTAAACAAGGCGATGAAATACATGTTTATTCCTTACCTAAAAAATAATCCATGTTATGAATTACTTTGTTAACCAGCACAGTAATTCATAACCAAATTAAGCACAAGAATTAGGTCGCACGTTCGAATCGTACTGGGTAGGCCAAGTCTCTCGGGCTTGATCAAAAATCTCAAAATTAATATGTTTCAACAAGGCTCATGATATTGATTGACTGTGATTAATCATGAGCGACTGTATTCAATAGTGTCTCTACCTTGTGCCACTGCATCAATCTTTGAAGACTATCAGTGACTCATGGTCATTTGTCGAGAATCCCGACAATTAGGTGGTTTGATTCTGACCAGAGCTACCGATATTGGGTGTAGTAATTAATCTAAGCTAAACCCTCATTTTTTCCTTAATTAATCAGACGCTATTAATGCAAGGGTTTTCGAGTAAAGATTTGGTGGGTTAACCCTATTATCCTAGTAGCCTAATTATTAGGAGGGTGTATGAAAAATTTTATTAATTTAATCGTAGCAACTTTTTTAGTGCTTAGCTCAGGTTTTACTTTTGCGCAATCAACTAAGGTGGTGTATCACATTAATGAAGGTGTTCAGCAAGCAAGTCGCGCAATTGGCAACATTAGAAATCATTTGAATGCTGATCCTAAAGCAAAAATTGTGGTGGTGACTCATGGGCCTGGCATTGATTTTTTATTGGATGGCGCAGAAAACATGGCAGGTGGTAAGTTCGCTGGCTCTATTGGTGATCTCGCAAGCAAGGGTGTTGAGTTTAGGGTTTGCAATAACACTCTTAACTCAAGGAAGATTCCAAAGGAACAGGTTGTGATGGAGGCAAAGATTGTTCCTTCAGGCGTTGCTGAAGTGGCGAATCTACAGGCTAATGAAAAATACGTATATTTAAAACCTTAAGTAGATAGCTGCATTAGAAGTTATTCATCAACTAGTCTTTAGGGTGGTCCGCAGAATAATTTTTAGGTCAACTAAACGACTGTTGATAAATTATCCAAAGCTCACTTAGTTAATGAAAATGACTAACTAATATCGCTAACTGCAGAAAATGGTAGTAAAGCCTATTAAATTTTCATGAAATATGAACTAGGATGATTATTCAGTAAACCTATTCACAAGAGGAGTCTTTAATGAAAACATTTGCTAAGTTAGCGTTGCCATTAATTATGATGGTATCCACACCAGCTTTTGCTGATCAAGCTTTGGCAGCTAAGAACGGATGTACTGCTTGTCACGCAAAAGATAAAAAATTAGTGGGCCCATCGTTTCAGGATATTGCTAAAAAATATGCTGGAGATGCAAGTGCAGCAAAAAATTTGGCTGCAAAGATTAAAGCTGGCGGTAAAGGTAACTGGGGTCCTGTTCCAATGCCACCGCATCCACAGATTAATGATGCTGACTTATTGAAGTTGGCAACTTGGACATTGAGTGGCGGTAATTAATTTATTAGATGCCACTTTCTAAGTATGACTACATTAGAAAGTGGCATCTATGAAGTTAAAGATATAAATATTTTAGGAAGTTCTTCTGGTAATTTTTCCACTCGGTCAATAATTGTGTATTGTTTTCCAAATATATCAGTCACATAGTCATCTGCTTTTGGGTCTAAATTAATGCAGTGTGTATATATGCCAAGGTGGTGAAGTTCTTGGACTGATTTTCTGGCATCTTGAATTAGGACTTGTTCATCTTTGGTGTCAATGTCAGATGGTTGCCCATCGGTTAGGATGATGAGCAATTTCTTATCGGATTTTTGTTCATTTAAATAGTGTGCGGCATGCCGAATGGCGGCACCCATCCTCGTTGAATGGCTGGCCGTCATGGCTGATAGTCTCGCTTTAACATCATCATTCCAATTCTCGCTAAATCCTTTGATATGCATGTAGTCAACATGATGCCTGGAGTTTGAATTAAAGCCTGCGATACTAAATTTATCGCCTAGATTTTCAATTGACCACGCTAGTAAAGAGACTGCTTCTTGGCTTAATTGAAGAATCGTCTGATTAACCCCATCCACTTTTTCATTTAATGATTCAGATAAATCAAGTAATAGCATGACGCTAATATCTCTGTTATTCGTCTTATGACTCATATTGATACGAGTCTCTGGTTGCGAGCCTGATTTAATGTCAATCACGGAGCGTAGTGCAATATCTAAATCTAATTCACTACCTTCTTCTTGAAAGCGAATTCGAACTTTATCTTGTGGTTTTACTAGATCGAGTAATTTTTTCAACCGTTTAGCAATACCGCTATTTTTTTCTAATAATTGATCAATATCTTGAGCATCTTTGGATGGGTGCAGTCGTTCATATAGGCTCACCCAATCTGGTCGATAGGTTTGTGAGTTGTAGTCCCATTCTGGGTAGTGTCTTGGTGGTAGATGGTTGAGTTCTTCTTTATCTATTGATGAATTTTGCGTTTCAAACATCTCTTCATCATCACTAAGTTCGTAAAATTTCCACATATGACGATTGTCATCGCGATAAGTAATTAGTGTATTTTTAAAGTAGATGTCGGATAGTTGGTCGCTTTGCAGACGCGTTTTTGCCACGTACGATATGGCTAAATTGGCAATTTCTTGGGTGCTGGATAAGCTATTTTTAATAAGGTTTAAGAATTTCTCTTTGTATTCTTTGAAATATAAAAAATCTTTCTCACAGCAATCATTTTCAATGCTATCTAGATAGTCTGTATCTAAGATTGATCTTGAGAGGATGGTTAACCGATGTCTAATGCATGATTCTTTGGTGGGGTCACATTCTCTGGGATTGGGTTTTGGATGTAGTTGAAGCAGTATTTTTTTAAGCCCTGGGTATCGTTGGATTGCTAGGTAATCTATGCGGGTATCCTCAAGATATTCGATTGCCATTCTTTGTAAAGGGCTGAAATTATCTGCGTAAATTGAGGTTGTGTATTCTTTATGAGATGCAATATGTGCTAGCGCTGCTCTATATCGATTGATTGCGCTGATGCCATCTAAGTCCTCGTAAACATCAGGTAATCGAACACCATCTTTATCAAAATAAGGTGATTCTTGTTTTGACGTTTCTAGACCAGTGGAAAATGGGACTAGATAATCTGCATGGTCCCACATGCTCAAAAGATACAAATCAAGTTGCTTGATATTGTCTACTAACAAGGTCCCGCTGCGCTCTCTTTGTACTACGGCGATACTGTCAGCCAGTGCTAAATTGAAATAAGCTTGTTGTTGTTCTGGGTGATGGTGATAGTTTCTGATGCCATAGTTGACCCAGTTACGTAGGCCCTCTATGGTTAAGATTTCTAATAGACGTGGAGATGTTTCAAAAAAAATTGAAAGGCTAGGGCTTGCATACGTCTTATGTATGCCATGAATCGACGTGCTAGTCAGATTCATGTGTTCAAGTGCAATATCAAAATAATCTTTTAACTGATCTTCTGATGGTAATCGTCTAGATATAGCAGCTATAGACTGCAAAAAATTATTGATAGATTTGCCGTTTGGAGATTTCCATATCAGCTTAATAAAATCCATCACTTTGCCTAATGATTGCTCTCCAATAGTCTGTGCTACTTGGGGCCATTCTTGTAGAAAAATGAGTAAAGGCTCAGGGCCGCGACCCATCTTGCCTAAAAATTTGGCAGCTTCAAGGTAATCTTCAATACCCGATTTGCTAAGAATGACCTTCGCTTCGACCAGGCAATCATGGAAAACGCCATCAACTTGTGGAAAGCGACAATCCAATTTTTGTCGATATGACTCAATCTCACCTTTATCAATATTAGGTTGTGAGTAAGATGAAGTAAGTGCTGTCATGACAAATAATTTAGCTCATAGCTGCTGCTCATTTGAGCAGGGTGTTATGCAAAGATAGCTTCGATAGCATGTATTAATGTGGCACTAATATCAATGTCATCTGTCACAGGGCGCACTAATGACATTTTGCAAGCGTCATGTGGATTGATTCCTTGCTTGATGAGCGTGGCTGCATATACCAGTAATCGGGTTGATATCCCCTCATCTAAGCCATGGCCTTTTAGTTTTCGTGCTGTATGTGCCAACTGAACTAACTTTGTACAAGTTACTTCATCAAGTCCAGTTTCTTTTGCAAGGATTGCAGTTTCAGTCGAGGCGTCGGGATAATCAAAATCAAAACCTACAAAACGCTGTTTGGTAGATTGTTTAAGGTCTTTCATCAGACTTTGATAGCCTGGGTTATATGAAATCACCAGTTGAAAATCTGGATGTGCTTGAATCAGTTCGCCGCATTTATCCAAAGGTAGTTGACGGCGATGGTCAGTCAGTGGGTGTATGACGACAGTGGTATCTTGCCTAGCTTCAACCACCTCATCTAAATAGCAAATCGCTCCCATACGAACCGCAGTAGTTAATGGTCCATCTAGCCAGCGTGTGCCATTGGATTCTAGTAAATAGCGACCCAATAAATCTGAGGCAGTCATATCTTCATTACATGCCACTGTAATCAGCGGTTTACCTAATTTCCATGCCATGAACTCTACAAATCTTGATTTGCCGCATCCAGTGGGGCCTTTGACCATCACTGGTAAGCGAGCTTGATAAGCTGCTTCATAAAGGGCAATTTCATTGGCTTGTGGTTGATAAAACGGCTCTTTTGTAATCGTGTAGTTTTGATTTCCCGGCATAAAAATACTTTCTACTAGATAAAAAGCCTCCCAATTGGGAGGCTTTTGGGTTGAGACATCTTGATGGCAAACCTCTTACTTGTGAACGCCTAATTTCTCGCGCCAACCTGGATAGATTTTGTCTGCATCTGCAGGGAAAGATTCAAACGCGCGCGCAAACTCTTTATGTTCTTTTGCGTATTCGATTGGATCTGCACCTGATTTCCAGCAGTCATAAGATTGACGTAAAGAAATCGCACCTGCTGCAGGGGAGTCAATGTGACCATATGATCCACCGCCAGCTGTATTGATCACGTTGCCGTGACCTAAGTTCTTAAAGAACGCCGGTAAGCGTAGAGCATTCATGCCGCCAGAAATAATTGGGGTGGTTGGTTTCATGCCATACCATTTTTGGTAGTACACCGGACCTTGTGCCTCATCACGCTCAATCATGTAAGCAATGATGCGATCGTCATTTTCACCTTCCATCTTGCCAAATCCCATTGTGCCCACGTGGATGCCTGAAGCTCCCTGAAGGCGAGACATCTTAGCCAATACAAACGCAGTGTAGCCACGCTTAGCTGATGGCGATGTTACGGCACCGTGACCTGCTCGGTGATAGTGAAGGTATTGGTTTGGGTATTGACGGCGCGCAGTTGTCACCATGCCAGGACCGCCTACATAACCATCTACCAAAAAGGCAACCTTATCTGCATCTGGTCCAAAAGTTTCTAGGATGTAATCTGCACGAGCACACATTTCGTAGTGATCATCCGCTGTAATGTTTGCTGAGAAGAGTTTTGCTTGACCTGTTTCATCTTGAGCGCGCTTCATAGCATCAGCAACAAGTGGCATCACCTTTTTAAGGGGGCAGAATACTTGGTTACCTTGGGGTTCATCGTTTTTAATAAAATCGCCGCCTAGCCAGAACTGATAAGCTGCCTCAGCAAAAGGTTCTGGACGTAAACCAAGTTTTGGTTTAATGATGGTTCCTGCAATATAGCCGCCATCTTTGATTGGGCGACCTAAGATTCTCCACAAGTCTGAAATATCTCTTGCTGGACCATCAAATAACTGAATCACGCGTTCTGGAACATAAAAGTCATGCATTTTGGCGTGTTCAATATCACCCATGCCTTGGTTGTTACCAATGGCAAGAGTTAAGAATGACACCAACATCATGCGACCATCTGTAATGTTTCGATCAAACAGTTCAAGTGGATATGCAATGCGCATATCTTCAGTGGCTTCGTCGATGTAGTAGACCAAGGCATCTACACCGCGAGTAAAGTCATCAGTTGTGCTTACTTCAACGTTTGTACCTGTTGAAGATTCTGCTGCAAAGTGGGCAGCGGCCTCAAGGTAGCCGTAGCCAGCTTTTGGTTTCATTTTGTAGGCAACCAAAATATGGTTACCATTTTTAATTAGATCTTCTTCTTTAAGGCTAAGGTCTGCGTATCTGTTCGATTGATCCATCTCTCAACTCCATTCAGTTAGTTTGTCAGCGAGTTTCTTGGCTCGTTATCGTCACTATACGAATGAAGTAGCATAAGTAATATTCATTTATTTTTCTTAATATATAAGAAAAAACTTATGTTAAGCCCAGACCTCAATTCTAGGGCCTGCTTGTTCAATCACAAATTCCTTAAAAGCTAGGGCGGCGGGAGGTAATTTCTTCTGGGCTCTATGGGTGATGTACCAGTGACCTATGTGGGGTAGACCCACAATATCTAAAAGTACGATATGACCTGAGGCCAACTCATGACGTACAGTTCTCAACGATAAAAAACTCAACCCCATTCCAGCCATTACGGCTTGTTTAATGGTTTCATTGCTAGGCATCTCCATGGCAATTTTGAGCTTTACACCGTTTTCTTCAAACATTCTTTCCATGGCCTGCCTGGTGCCAGAGCCGATTTCACGAACCACAAACTCTTGGTCGGCCAGGTCGGAAAAGTGGGCTTGTTTTCGACGTGAAAGAGGGTGGGTTGGGCCAGACACAATGGCCATCGGGTTTGTGGCAAAAGGGGTGGCGATGCAATCCATTTCTTTGGGAACTCGACCCATGATCACCAAATCAACCTCATTCCTAGAGAGCATTGCCAAAATGCTTTCACGATTATCAATCTTCAATGTGACTGTAATCCCTGGAAACATCTTACGAAACTCAACCAATAGCATTGGCACGAAATACTTAGTGGTACTCACAATGCCCAAAGAGATGTGACCTTGTCCTAAATTTAAATGGCTGGCCATCACGGCTTCTAAGTCTTTTAATTCTGAAATAGCAGCTTGAGCTCTATCTAAGAACTCGAGACCAGCGCTGGTCAGCTGAATATTTCTACCCATGGGCTCAATCAGCGGCAGACCAAAAACATCCTCTAACTGCTTGATTTGCATGGAAATGGCTGGTTGCGTGACATACAAATTCTCAGCAGCTTTTGAGATTGATTTCTCCTTAGCTACCTCAATAAAGGTTTGTATTTGCTTAATGGTGTAAGGGCGCATGCCTAATTATCAGCTAAAGCTTATGAATAAGTAAAGATTTGTGATTGGATTTTATGTTTCTATGTGACTACATTAAAACCATAAATTAAATGTGGATATAGGAAAAAATATGCATCTAGGGAGAACCACCTTATCAAAATTTTTGATTCAGCAATTACAAGCTGAGGGGAAAAGTGATCTTGCTGCATTACTTGTAGATGTAGCAGCTGCTGTTAAGGCTATTTCTGCAATGACTGCCAAAGGAGATTTGGCAGGCATTTTGGGTAGTTTAGATACCCAAAACGTTCAGGGTGAAACTCAAAAGAAATTAGATGTTCTTTCTGATAAAGCCTTTATTAATACCTTTCAGTTGGGTGGTTTGATTGCAGGTTTAGCTTCGGAAGAAAATGACGACCCTATCACTGTTACTGATCCAGAGAAAAAAGGTCCTTTCTTAGCAGTGTTTGATCCGCTCGATGGTTCATCAAATATTGATGTAAACGTTTCTGTGGGTTCAATCTTTTCAATTTTGGAAGCGCCTAAAGGTCGTGATCCAGTTATGGCCGACTACTTGCAACCAGGGACCAAACAGTTGGCAGCAGGTTATGCCATCTATGGCCCATCAACGATGTTGGTCATCACTGTAGGTAAGGGTACCCATGGTTTCACATTGGACCGTGAGGTAGGTAACTTTATTTTGACTCACGCCAATATTGAGATTCCTGCTGATACCAGCGAATTTGCGATTAACACCAGTAATGAGCGTTTTTGGGAACCACCAATTCAGCGCTATGTTGCGGAATGTAAAGCCGGCAAAACTGATATCCGTGGTCGAGACTTCAATATGCGTTGGATCGCATCCATGGTAGCCGATGTGCATCGCATCTTGATGCGTGGCGGTGTGTTCATGTATCCACGTGACACAAAAGATGTGACTAAGCCAGGTCGTCTGCGCTTAATGTATGAAGCCAACCCAATGAGCTTTGTGATCGAGCAGGCTAAAGGCTTGGCCTCTACTGGACGCAAACGCATCATGGAAGTAACGCCAGAAAATATTCATCAGCGCATTCCTGTGGTGGTGGGCTCACGCAATGAAGTTGAGCGCATTGAGAAGTATCACCATGAATACGACACGGGCGCTGATCAAAAATATTCATCACCACTTTTTGGTGATCGTTCCTTATACCGTTAAAAAATAATCTGGAGAGAAAAATGTCAGTTAAATATCCAATCGTTGCTGTAACTGGTTCATCTGGTGCTGGCACCACAACGGTGATGAAAAGTTTCCAACATATTTTTAGACGTGATGGTATTAAGGCGCAAGTGCTTGAAGGTGACTCAATGCATCGTTATGACCGCATGGCTATGCGTGAGCAGATGAAAAAAGAGTTAGAGAATGGCAACAATCATTTCAGTCATTTTGGTCCTGAAGCTAACTTATTAAAAGAGTTAGAGGGTATTTTTCAGACTTTTGGTGAAACAGGGACAGGCAAATATCGTAAGTACATTCATGATGCTGCTGAAGGTGCTGAATTTAAACAAGACCCTGGTACTTTTACGCCATGGAAAGATATGGAGTCTGGTGCAGATTTATTGTTTTACGAAGGCTTGCATGGTGCTTATGTTGGCGAAGATGCTAATGTTGCCAAACATGTTGATCTTCTAGTAGGCGTAGTTCCAATTATTAATTTGGAGTGGATCCAAAAGCTTCACCGAGATCAAAATATGCGGGGTTATTCTCAAGAAGCTGTTGTTGACACGATTCTTCGCAGAATGCCGGATTACATGAAGCACATTTGTCCGCAGTTCTCTAAAACACATGTGAACTTTCAGCGTGTGCCAACAGTAGATACATCTAATCCATTTATTGCTAAAGATATTCCTAGTGCAGATGAAAGCATGGTTGTAATTCGATTTGCAAATCCTAAAGGCATTGATTTTCCATACCTTATCTCCATGCTTGATGGTTCGATGATGACAAGACCAAATACCTTAGTTATTCCTGGTGGCAAGATGGGTTTAGCTATGCAATTAATTTTTACGCCAATGATCCTTCGTTTGATGGACATGAAGCGTCGCATCTAAAAAATTACCGAAAGATTACTTATGAATGCAACTAAACCATCTGAAAGACAGTTAGCTAATGCGGTTCGATTTTTAGCTATTGATGCTGTAGAGAAAGCAAAGTCAGGTCACCCTGGCGCTCCCATGGGCATGGCTGACATAGCAGAGGTTTTGTGGCGGCACTATTTAAAACATAACCCAGGAGATCCATCATGGTTTAACCGTGATCGATTTGTTCTTTCGAATGGACATGGATCAATGCTTTTATATGCGCTATTGCATTTGTCTGGCTATCAAGTTTCTTTAGATGATTTGAAGCAATTTAGACAGTTGCATAGCAAAACAGCGGGTCACCCTGAAGTGGGTATCACGCCTGGCGTTGAAACTACAACGGGGCCATTAGGCCAAGGTTTAGCCAATGCTGTTGGCATGGCAATGGCTGAAAAATTATTAGCGCAACGTTTTAATAAACCTAATCATCAAATTATTGACCATCGCACATGGGTATTTTTGGGGGATGGATGTTTAATGGAGGGCGTTAGCCATGAGGCCTGTTCATTGGCAGGTGTTTGGGGTTTAAATAAGCTAACTTGTTTTTATGATGACAATGACATTTCAATTGATGGCCATGTTGGTGGGTGGTTTAGAGATGACACGGCAGCTAGATTTAAAGCTTATGGTTGGAATGTAATTGGTCCAGTAGATGGTCATGACAGTGCTCAAATTAAAAATGCTATAGACCAAGCAATCAAGTCTGACAAACCAAATTTAATTATTTGTAAAACCACCATTGGTTGGGGTTCACCCAATATGGCTGGAACGCATGATGTTCATGGTGCGCCACTAGGAGCTAAAGAAGTTGAATTAACACGCGCTGCCTTAGATTGGCCACATGCACCGTTTGAAATACCAAAAGATATCAAAGATGCCTGGAACGCTATTACTCAGGGCATTACATTGCAAACCTCTTGGGAAAAACAATTTTCTACTTACGCAACAGATTATCCAGAATTGGCTAGCGAGCTCAGAAGAACAATTCGTGGAGAGTTTCCGTCTGATTGGGATCAAACAAAGGCAACTTTATTAAGTTTAATGAAGTCGATTGACGCGCCAACAGCATCTAGAAAATCGTCACAACAATGCTTAGATGTTTTGGTAGCAGGTATGCCGGAACTTCTCGGTGGCTCAGCTGATTTAACTGGTTCAAATTTAACAGCTGGTAAAACTAGCAAATCTTGGCATCAAGATCCTAATGGTGGTGCTAACTATATTTCATATGGTGTTCGAGAGTTTGGCATGAGTGCCATCATGAACGGGGTTTGTTTGCACAAGGGTTTAATTCCCTACGGTGGCACATTTGCCGTTTTTTCTGATTATTCACGCAATGCAATTCGCATGAGTGCGTTAATGAAGCAGCGAGTTATTTATGTATTGACGCATGACTCGATTGGTTTAGGTGAGGACGGACCTACACATCAACCTATTGAGCACTTGAGTAGCTTAAGAGTGATCCCTGATCTACATCTATGGAGACCTTGCGATGGTATGGAAACAGCCATTGCATGGCTAATGAGTATTGAGCGTCAAGATGGTCCTTCGGCAATGTTCTTATCACGTCAGAACTTGCCTCAATACAAGTCAGATCAACAGCGTGAAGAGGGTATCCGTCGTGGGGGTTATGTTTTATCTCCGGCAGTAGGTATTCCTCAGGCAGTCATTATCGCAACTGGATCTGAAGTTTCTTTGGCAATGGATGCTCAGAAAAAGCTGAAAGAGTTGGGTAAAGACGTCAGTGTCGTATCTATGCCTTGTACAACATTATTCGATCAGCAGGACCAGGTTTGGAAAGATGCAGTATTGCCACCCAAGGTAAAGCGCTTAGCTATTGAGGCGGGACACGCAGACTTTTGGAGAAAGTATGTTGGTCTTGAGGGCGAGGTTGTTGGTATTAACCGGTTTGGTGAGTCAGCTCCAGCACCTCAGGTCTATAGCTATTTGAATGTGACAGCTGATCAATTGGTGTCATTAGTTTAAATATTGGCAACTTTGACCTCAATAACATTAGAGAAATAAGGAAGAGCTATGGCTTTAGTCATGTATGACCTAGATGGGACTTTGCTAGACACGGCAAACGAAATCACTCGGGCTGTCAATTTAACTTTATTGGACTTTGATTGCCGTGGTGTAGATGAAGTAGATGTGCGTCGTTGGATTGGTCACGGAACAGGCTGGTTAATGCAGCAAGCTTGGGTAGCAGCATCTGGTAATAAAAACGTTTCATGGGATGACGTTATGGACCGTTTTATTTTTCATTACCAAGCAACTGCAGGGACTTCTAGCATTCCATTCCCTAAAGTCATAGAAACTCTTGAAAAAGTCAAAGCAATTGGTGTTAAGCAGGCTATTGTGACTAACAAAGAGACACGATTTACGAATCGAGTTCTAGCTGCTCATCAGTTGGAAAAATATTTTGACATGATTATTTGTGGTGACACTTTGGCAGTTAAAAAACCTCACCCTGGTGTCATTGAACATTGTTTATCAGTGTTGAATACTTCTGCGGGCCATAGTCTATTTATTGGTGATTCTGAGATTGATGTTGCCACAGCTAAATCAGCTGGCGTAGTCTGTTGGGCGGTTCCTTATGGTTATAACCATGGCAGACCAATTGCGCTAGCTAATCCTGATTTAGTAGTCCCAGATATCTCCAATGTGCCAAACTACTTTAGGGGAATTTGATGAACTTCTTAAGGATGTCAGATGTAGCTCTATCGGGTAAGCGAGTGTTTATTCGAGCAGACTTGAATGTGCCACAAAACGATGCGGGCGTGATTATGGATGACACTCGCATTCGCGCTTCAATACCCGCGATTCAGTATGCACTAGATCAGGGGGCAGCCGTCATGATTACCTCTCACCTAGGTCGTCCTGTCGAGGGTGAGTTCTCCCCTGAAGATACATTAGGGCCTGTAGCCTTAAGAATCGCTGATTTGTTGGGAAGGAAGGTGCCATTGGTTTCTAACTGGGTTGAGAACGGTGTGAAGGTGGTGCCAGGTGAGGTGGTGTTACTTGAAAATTGCCGTATCAATATCGGCGAAAAGAAAAATGATGATGAGTTGGCAAAAAATATTGCCAATTTGTGTGATGTATATGTTAACGATGCATTTGGTACGGCACATCGTGCTGAAGCAACTACGCATGGTGTAGCAAAGTATGCAAAAGTTGCTTGTGCAGGCCCATTAATGGCTGCTGAATTAGATGCTCTCGGTAAAGCCTTGTTAAGCCCCCAAAAACCTTTAGTAGCAATTGTTGCTGGTTCAAAGGTTTCTACTAAGTTAACAATTTTGAAGACTTTGGCAAATAAGGTTGATCAATTAATCGTTGGTGGTGGTATTGCGAATACTTTTTTGTTGGCCAAGGGATTTCCTATTGGGAAGTCCTTGGCTGAACCAGACTTATTAGAAGAAGCAAGAGAAATCATGAGCATGATGGAGGCGCGTGGCGCTGAAGTGCCAATTCCGACTGATGTGATTGTGGCCAATGAATTTTCTGCGCAAGCCCGAGCCAATAAAGTCATGGTTGATCAGGTTCAAGACGATGACATGATTCTTGATATAGGCCCTAGAACAGCCGCCAAACTGGCAACAATTATTTCGAATGCTGGAACCATAGTTTGGAACGGACCAGTTGGCGTTTTTGAAATTGAGCAATTTGGCGGCGGCACAAAAATGTTAGCAGCAGCTATTGCACATTCACCTGCTTACACAATTGGTGGCGGTGGCGACACGCTTGCTGCAATTAGTAAATATGAAATTAGTAATCAAATTGATTACATCTCTACTGGTGGCGGAGCATTCTTAGAATTCTTAGAGGGTAAAACATTGCCAGCTGTAGATATTTTAATTAAGCGAGCAACTCAATAACTTATTAAGGAAATCATCATGGCATTAATATCATTAAGACAACTTTTAGACCATGCTGCAGAAAATCAATATGGATTGGCGGCATTCAATGTCAATAATATGGAGCAAATTCATGCCATCATGCAAGCTGCTGACGAGCTAGATAGCCCAGTGATATTGCAGGCATCAGCAGGTGCCCGTAAATACGCAGGGGAGGCTTTTTTACGTTTAATGGTTCAGGCGGCTGCAGAACAGTATCCGCATATTCCTGTTTGTTTGCACCAAGATCATGGATCTTCACCCGCAGTATGTCAAATGTCTATTCGAAGCGGTTTTTCTAGTGTCATGATGGATGGTTCTTTGCGTGAAGATGCAAAAACTCCAGCTACTTATGAATACAACGTTGAAGTAACAAAAAAAGTTGTAGAGATGGCCCATGCCGTAGGTGTATCAGTTGAGGGCGAGTTGGGTTGTTTGGGATCATTAGAGACTGGCACAGCTGGAGAAGAAGATGGTGTTGGTGCTGAGGGAGTTCTTGATCACTCGCAATTATTAACAGATCCTGATGAGGCTGCTGAATTTGTCAAGGAAACTCAAGTTGATGCTCTAGCAATTGCAATTGGCACAAGCCATGGGGCATATAAATTTAGCCGTCCACCAACAGGTGATATTTTGGCTATCGATAGAATCAAGGCTATTCATCAGCGTATTCCTAATACACATTTGGTCATGCATGGTTCGTCCAGTGTTCCTCAAGAGTGGTTAGCTACCATTCGTCAGTATGGTGGTGCAATTAAAGAAACCTATGGCGTACCTGTTGAGGAAATTGTAGAAGGTATTAAAAACGGTGTTAGAAAAGTAAATATTGATACAGACATTCGTTTAGCAATGACTGGTGCTATGCGTAAGTTAATGGCTGAAAAGCCAGAAGAATTTGATCCAAGAGCATTTTTTAAGGTTGCAACAGCTGCAGCTAAAGGTATCTGTAAAGATAGATTTGTAGCATTTGGTAGTGCGGGTCAAGCATCAAAGATTAGGACTATTAGTTTAGATAGTATGGCTAATAAGTACGCTAGTAATGAGCTAAGGGCAGTAATTAAATGACATTTTCTTGCATGATTGGTTCTAATAATGTGGGTAAAACACTGATTAATTTGAACAATTATCGTGTTGTTTTATTCGATTTAGATGGGACTATTGCAGAAACTGAAATGGCTGGGCATTTGCCAGCATTCAATGCCGCCTTTGCCGTAAATAATCTTAACTGGTGTTGGGACGCAAGTGATTACAAGGAGCTCTTGAAAATTACCGGTGGTTTTGAACGTTTGAGACATTACAGGGACACGCTTACAGATAATAAAAAAATTAATTCAAATGTGGATGACGCCACTCTTAAAAAAATACATCTAGATAAAAATGAGATATACGCAAAATTAATTGCAACTGGAATTGTTGGCGCAAGACCAGGCTTTATTGAGCTAATTAAGAGAATTTGGAATTTAAATCGAGAGTGGGGGATTGTTACAACAACTAGCAGATCTAATTGGGATGCTATTTGGCAGGCCTCAATCCAACATCGAGTTGATTTAAATCCAAAAATAATTATTTGCGGTGAAGATGTGAAGGTTAAGAAGCCAGATCCTGAAGCATATTTGTTGGCGGCAAAAAAACTCGGTTTGAATCCAAGGCAATGTTTGGTGGTTGAGGATTCATCCAATGGAATAGCTGCGGCAAGGAATGCTGGGATGGATGTCGTGGGTGTAAAGAGCTATTTTTTTAGTGATGATGATCACGCTGATGCTACAGCTAGTGTTGATGCCTTAACTAACATTAGCTTTGAAATGAGTAATTTGTACTAATTAAATTTTAAGAAAACAGGAATTATTTATGATTCGTATAGCTATTAACGGTTATGGTCGTATTGGTCGTATGGTTGTTCGCGCTATCTATGAAGAGAAGCGTGATGACATCAAAGTGGTGGCGATCAATGGTTTGGGTGGTATTGATATCAATGCACACTTGACTCAATATGATTCTGCACACGGCAGATTTCCAGGCACAGTAGTGGTCGATGGCGATCACCTTGTGATCAATGGTGACCGCATCAAGATGTTCTCAACTCGTAATCCTTTGGAAACAAATTGGGGCGAATACGGTGTGGACGTGGTGTTGGAGTGTTCAGGTGCTTTTACATCTAAAGAAAAAGCCATGGTGCACATTCAGCAGGGTGCAAAGAAAGTTGTGATTTCTGCTCCTGGTGAAAAAGACGTGGATGCCACGATTGTGTACGGTGTTAACCACCAGGTTCTTAAAGCCAGCGATCAAGTGATCTCTAACGCGAGCTGTACTACTAACTGTTTGGCGCCGGCAGTCAAGCCATTACTGGAATCAATTGGTATTGAATCTGGTTTGATGACAACGATTCATGCGTACACGAACGATCAAGTATTAACGGACGTGTATCACAAGGATATGCGCCGCGCACGTTCAGCCACGATGAGCATGATCCCAACTAAGACGGGTGCTGCTAAGGCTGTTGGTTTGGTACTACCAGAGCTACAAGGCAAGTTTGATGGCTTTGCGATGCGTGTGCCAACAATCAACGTATCAGTGGTTGATTTGACATTTACACCATCCAAAGCAACCAGCGTTGATGAAGTGAACGAGATCATTAAAAAAGCTAGCGAAGGTCAGCTCAAGGGCATCTTGGGCTACAACACCTTGCCATTGGTGTCGGTAGACTTTAACCACGACCCACGCCCAAGTATTTTTGACAGCACGCAAACACGTGTGTCAAAAGACGGCAAATTAGTAAAAATCTTGGCTTGGTACGACAACGAATGGGGTTATAGCTGCCAGATGTTACGTGTTACTGAAGCGTTCATGAATGTCTAACACTTGAATAAAAAAGATCAGCCGTTAGTCAATGATATTCGACTATTAGGGAGAATATTGGGTGACACGATTAGAGATCAAGAGGGTGATCAGTCCTTTGAGCGGGTTGAGTTCATCCGCCAACTAAGTGTTTCATATCGGCGAGATGCTAATGAAGGTGCTGGTAAGAAGCTAGAGAAGTATCTTAAGACGCTGTCTTCTGATCAGGCTGTTTCTGTTATTAGGGCATTTAGTTATTTTTCACATTTAGCAAATATTGCAGAAGATTTGCATCGTATTAGGCGAAGAAAGTTTTGGGAAAATGATGGTTATGTAGGTTTGAATGCTCAAGACGGCTCCTTAGAGAAAAGTATTTATTTATTAAAGAAGTCAGGAGCTTCTCTAAAGGAGCTGCGTTCATCGATTGATCGTTTTCATATTTCTCCAGTATTAACGGCTCATCCAACTGAAGTGCAGCGATCTAGTTTGCTCGATGCTGAAAGGGATATTCTTGATTTATTAGCTGTTAGGGAGGGTTTAATTGGTAAACGTGATTTGATTAAAAATGAAAATCAACTCAGAGCAAAAGTTGTTCAACTATGGCAAACACGTTTATTAAGATTTACGACCCTGACAGTTCAAAACGAAATTGACAATGTTTTGTCATATTACCCAAGGACACTTCTTGATGCTATACCTAAATTATATGAAGACATTGAGGACTTGTTAGATGTAGATCATTTGCAACCCATCTTAAAAATGGGTCACTGGATTGGTGGGGATCGAGATGGCAATCCATATGTAAATTCTGAAACCATGACTTATGCTCTTAGAAAGCAAAGCCAAGTTATTTTTAAATATTACCTACGCGAAATTGAGTTGTTAGGTAAAGAGCTTTCTATGTCGACTAGGTTAACCGGCGTAACTAAGGAACTGGAGGCGTTGGCAGATTCTTCGGGTGACCTTCAGAAGCATCGCAGTGACGAGCCATATCGTCGCGCTCTAATTGGTATTTATAGAAGATTGATGGCAACAATGGGTCAGCTAAGTGGACAGACTAATGCTGATTTTGTTTCGGCTGTTAGATTAGGTGATGGTATTTCTTACTCCAAAGTTAGCCACTTTTTAGATGATTTGTTGACTGTTAAACAGTCTCTCATAAAACATCATGGTGAGCTGATAGTTAATCTCAGATTAAAAAAATTAATCCGAGTTGTATCAGTTTTCGGTTTTCATTTGGCCACACTGGACTTAAGACAAAGTTCTGATAAGCATGAGTTTTCCGTTGCTGAGTTGCTAGCAATTTCTGGTATTGAAAAGACATATTCAAATTTAAATGAACAAGATAAAAGAACTTGTTTAATTAAGGTATTGCTTGACCCAAGACCATTAAGAGTTCCGGGCGCAGTTTATTCAGATCAAACCAGATCTGAGTTAGAGGTCTTCTTGACTGCCAAAAAAATCATTGATGAATATGGTGAGGATTCAATTCGTCAGCACATTATTAGCCATACTGAGTCAGTTAGTGACTTGCTTGAGTTACTTGTATTGCAAAAAGAAGCATCTTTGCTTGATGGCCCCCTAGATAAGGCTAAGTTATCGTTAATACCAGTGCCACTATTTGAAACCATACATGATTTAGAACAGTCGGCAACTATCATGATGGAGTTTTATGAGTTGCCTCATATCACCGCATTAGTTGAGCGTAGTGGTGGTGTTCAAGAGGTCATGCTCGGATATTCTGATAGCAATAAAGATGGAGGCTACCTCACAAGTAATTGGTCTTTGTATCAAGCTACTGAGGAGTTGATTGAATTATTTAATAAGTATCCAAGTTTGCAACTGCGTCTATTCCATGGAAGAGGCGGCACTGTTGGTCGTGGTGGTGGTCCTAGTTATGAGGCAATTCTTGCGCAAGCCCCAGGATCTGTGGATGGTCAAATTAGATTAACTGAGCAAGGTGAAGTAATTGCGAGTAAATATTCGCATGAGGATATGGCTAGGAGAAATCTAGAGACACTTGTCTCTGCAACATTAGAGGCCACTTTAATACAGCACAAGGTAAGTGTGCCTAATAGTTTTAAAAAAGTTGCCCAAACTCTCTCCGATTACAGCAATCAAGCATATAAGAAATTAGTTTATGGGACAGAGGGATTTGCTGATAATTTTTTCGCCATCACGCCAATCACTGAAATTGCTCATCTAAATTTAGGTTCAAGACCCTCTTCTAGGACAGGTAGTCGAAAAATTGAGGATTTACGTGCAATTCCGTGGAGTTTTTCATGGGGGCAAAGCAGGATCATGCTACCTGGATGGTATGGTTTTGGTAGCGCAATTAATCAATTTTTATCAGAAGACACGCTAAAGAATCAAAAATATCTAAGAAGAATGTATTCAGAATGGCCTTTTTTTAGAGCATTGCTTTCCAATATGGATATGGTTATGGCAAAGGTCGACATGGGTATAGCCAAGCGTTATGCCTCATTAAGTGAAGATCGCTCAATTGGTCGAAAAGTGTGGAACGAAATCCAGCGTGAGTGGCTGTTGACTACTCAAGCTTTAGAAATTATTACTCAAGAAAAGCATCGCCTTGGACGAAATCCAAGTTTAGCAAGATCAATCAATCATCGATTCCCGTACATTGACCCTTTAAATCATCTTCAAGTTGAGCTGATTAGACGTTGGAGGTTGGGCCAACAGGATGATAGAACTAAGCTTGGTATTCATCTCAGCATTAATGGCATCTCAGCTGGTCTAAGAAATACTGGTTAACAAAAAGGACTTTTATGAATAATTACCTCATTGCCCCATCCATTTTGTCGGCGGACTTTGCTCGCCTAGGCGAAGAAG
>VFQT010002214.1_pt1 | contig 20600 bp, 26 predicted proteins | sample 3512381 | NCBI WGS metagenome assembly VFQT01 (sample SAMN10412376, study PRJNA504923) | tailings metagenome | isolation source: Relicate 2 Philex TSF3 active mining site | place: Philippines: Tuba, Benguet | collected 2017-08-29
GCACCTGCACAGAACACCGGTCGCTCTTGACCAGCGGTGTTCGCACGAAGCACTCCAACCCACACCTCATCATCACCCTCGAGTGCATCGAGGGCCGCTTCGAATGCTGAGGCGACTTCGCCGTTGATTGCGTTGCGAGCTTCAGGGCGATTCAGCGTGATGACGCCGACTTTGCCGCGCTTTTCAAATTCCACTGGGGTAGTCATACCCCGAGGCTATTGGGCGCTGACCGGCTCCTGAGAATTGGGAACGGGTTTTGCTGGGGGCTTCTTCTTTCCACGCTCTGGACGAGTCGGACGGAGAGGCTTTGGTGCGACAGCACCAGGTTCTGAGACGATACCGAAGAGCGTGGCGATGTGCGGGATCAGCGGAGCCAGACGCTTGACGGTTGCGAGGAGGGCCTCGCTTGGCTGAGCGGGAATCGCTGCCGGCTTGACGCTTGCGCGGACCGGCGAGAAGGCGATGGCTTCGAGGACGGTGACCCAACGGTCTTGGGGGTCCTCGGGTGCGAGCGCTGCAGATGCGGCGTTCGCAAGTTTTTGCGCAAGATCGGCGGGGAAGGGCTGACCTGCCTTCGGCGGCTCACTCGAAACCTTGAGCGCACGAACGACGCGCTGCACGTCAATGGCGGCGGCAATGTCGGCAAGCCACTGTGACTGCTCCGCCTCGATCTTCGACTTGAGTGCGGCCTTGAGTTCGGCGGCAAGCACGCGAGTCGACTCATCGCGCACGACCATCGGATCGTCGGAACCGACCACGACGGAGCGCAAGTCACGAAGATCGAGCGTCTCGAGGTCGGCTTTGGCAGCTTCTGCCTTGTCCAACCATTCGGCCACACGAAGCTTCGGCAACAGGTCTTGGGCGAGCGCAACGACTCCATCAGCAGGAATCAGTGGCTTGCCTTCCTTCTTCAATTGATCGTTCTGAGTCTTCACCGCATCACGCACCGCCTTGAGTCCACCGGTCAAGGCGCGTTCAGCGACGGCTTGATGCTCGGCGGGCAGTGCGTCGATGATCGCCGCACGGTGCACACGCTTTGCCTTCAGACGCTTTGCGGCGGGGCGCTTTGGCAACTCAGGAGGATTGACGAAGGAGCGACGCTGAGGACGCTCGCCACGGGGTCCGTCAGTCTTTGGTCCGCGCTTCGGTCCCTTGTCTTTGCGCGGGCCCTTCTCGCGTCGAGCGAGCTTCTGCGTGACGGGCTCGAAGTCGCGCCCACTTCCGAGGATCTCGAGGGTGTCGAACTTCTGGTTCTTCTCTCGACCGGCAACGACGGCAAGGACCTCAATGCCGTCAATGTCCATCTCTGCTTCGACCTTGAAGACGCGACCGACGCGAAGATCGGCGCCGAGGATTTCCTCGCGAACGACACCCTTCGGGGACTTGGCACCCGCTGCGCGCCACGTCCACGTGCCATCGTTACGGTTGCTCGTCAGTTCGATATCCAGGCGGCGAGACATGGGGCTTTACGGTACTGGCAACAAGTGGCGTATCCCACCACGAACTACGGTTGGGACGTGGCCCTGTATGCACTCGGAGACCTCGAACCGCGGATCGACCCGACCGCATTCGTTCATCCCGATGCGGTGGTGATCGGAGACGTTCGCATCGGGGCCCATTCGACGATTTGGCCCGGGGCCGTCCTGCGCGGAGACGATGGGCACATCGTGATCGGCTCACGCACGAGCATCCAGGACAACACCGTCATACACACCACACCGCAGCAGCCAACGGTCGTCGGCGATGACTGCGTGATCGGCCACATCGCACACTTGGAGGCGTGCACCATCCGCGATGGCGCCCAGGTGTCATCGGGTGCGGTCGTCCTGCATCGCGCGGTCGTCAACACTGGCGCAATCGTTGCAGCGAACGCCGTGGTCCTGAACGACACGATCGTGCCGGCCGGCGCACTCGCAGTAGGTGCCCCCGCAACCATCAAGGAAGGTCGTGCGCGGGCCGAAGAGATTGCCTATGGGGCGGCGGTCTACGTCGAAAAGGGAAGGCGTTTCACTTCGGAGATGCGCAGACTCGACTGAGGCACTTTCGTCATGACGAAAGTGCAAGGGCATCAAGAATCGGGGCGACATCGATCTCGGCCACCCGGGGGAGGTAGCGCGAGAGTGCTTCATCGCGGAACTGACTGCTGAGCGGTGCCTGGAAGAACTTCGATCCCTCACGGACGACGTAGTTGAGGATGAAGAACTGATAGGCGTAAGGCAGGAAGCGAACTTCAAGGGCGGTCAGCGGGAATACCTCGTGATACGCGCGCAGGAAGCCGACGAAGCGGTCCTCCAGCAACGTGTGGGGTGAATACGTGAATGCGGTGCGGTCACCAGTCGCAGAGGACACGCGGCTCAGAAAGTAGAAATCCAGCATTCGCGTGTCGATCCGGAACCAGTCATAGTCCCATCGCGTGTTCAACGTGAAGGAGTCCTTCGTTCGCGTGACGGAGAAGTTCCCGAGGTTCCAGTCAACTAGAATGGGGATCTTCTTCCACTCGTCGAAGTGGACACTTTCGAGATGCACCAAGAAGTCGTGAGTGAAGCCCCTGAGTCGCGACACCTCAGGTCCCGTCATTGAAAAATGCATGGTTGCATCCTCGGAGTCGAGCAGGTCCAAGAGATGAATCGCATCACCTTTGACAGAATTCGACGTTGCTGGGAGTTTTCCAGCGACATCCGAGCACGCTCGATGAAACCGCGCGATTTCCTTTCCAAGTTGCTCAACATCGTGAGTGGAAACGATTCGCGGAAGCTGCGTTCCACTTTGCACGTCGGTGTAAAACGCCACCCAACACTGGCCGTCGTACCACGTGAATGGTCTTCCATTCACGCTCTTTACTTCGGCAAGGAAATTCGCCCATCGTGAGCCAGCGAGGAGCGAACGGGTGCGAAAAAGTCGATCATGATCCTCTGCAAAGAGGAAATACGAGCCATACGACGACACCTTGGCGATAGCAGTCGTTCCATCATCAAGCGCAAGCCGAAAGACGCGATTCGTCGAGACATGCGCACTGGTCTCTTCGATGGAGTCGATCCCGCACTGCGAGTCATACTCCGACCATGCACGACGAACGATGTCGAGAATGTCTGGTGTGCTGCGTGACGAGGGTGCTACACCCACGAGGTCACCGCCGAATGATCAGACAGATGCAGGACCGCGCACGCCGATCGGGGCGATGAGCCGATACCCGGCAGCGTGACGTTCCTCTTCTGATTCACCACCCCAAAAACCGTACTCATGGTTTTCCCGCGCAAAGGAACGACACGTCTCAAGGACGGCACATTGCAGGCACACCGAGCGGGCCATCGACTCGCGTCGCTCTCGGGCCTGAGGGCGCTCGGCAATCGGGGGGAAGAAGATTTCCGTGAGCCCACGACACTCGGCGACATTCATCCAGGCGTCATCGGTCTGCAGTCGACGCGCATACAACTCCGTGGCCATCTAGGACACCCCATTTCTCCGACCGCTTGAGACTAGGCACCGCCTAATCGGTCAGTCAATTAGAGAGTGCCTCACGGACCCCTGCAGCAAAGCGTTCAACGTCGGCGGGGGAGGTGTCCCAGGCGGTCATCCAGCGCACCTGGGACGCTGAGACGTCCCAATCCCAAAAGAAGGACCACTCCTGCAAGGTGCTCTTGGCGGGGTCGACCAGCCGCGGAAAGATGCTGTTGACCTGGGGCGCTGAACCAAGGTTGAGCGACGGGATATCGCAGACGGCCCCGTGGAGCTGACGAGCGGCGTCATTTGCGCTGCGTCCGAGATCGATGAACAAGTTGTTCTCGAGCAGTGCCACATATTGGGCGGCGATGAATCGCATCTTTGAATGCAATTGCGTCGTCTGCTTTCGAATGTACTTTGCACGTGTCGCTAGTTCCGGTCGCGCGAACACGACGGCCTCGCCGAAGACACCACCGCACTTCGTGCCACCAAAAGTGAGCACGTCGACACCAGACTCGAACGTCATCGCACGAAGAGTCGCTGGAGTACCCCCGAGCGCTGCAACTGCGTTCGCAATACGTGCACCGTCCATGTGCACGAGAAGACCCATCCCATGTGCGATGTCACACAACGTGCAAATTTCGTCGATGGAGTAGAGGGTTCCCATTTCAGTCGCTTGGGTGATCGTCAACACCGCCGGCTGGACGTGATGTTCACTGCCCAGCAGGTGAGCAACCGATGACAGTCCCTGGGGTGTGACCTTGCCGTCGAACGTGTCGACTTCAAGCAGCTTGGTGCCGATGATTCGTTCAGCTGCGCCGGTCTCGTCGTAGGTCACGTGAGCAACCCGACTACACACGACGGCTTCAGCTGGTCGCAGGAGACAGCCCAAGGCGAAGACGTTTGCGCCGGTTCCGCCATAGGCGAATGATGTCGCGACATCGCGATCAAAGAGCGCTCGAAAAGATTCTTCGGCACGTGCGGTCCACGGATCATTGCCATAGGCGAGGGCATGACCAGTGTTTGCCTCGACGAGAGCCGCAATGACTTCCGGGGCAGCACCTGCGGCGTTGTCACTCGCGAACCAACGCTCTGGCCGAGGTGAACGAAGCACGCTCCAGTATGGGCAGCGATCCACCACATCGGCTCACTGGTGTCCTACCTTTTCGTCATGACGAAACCACAAGAAGGCTCGAAGGTAGGCAAGTGCGTTTGGTGCCGCCAGCCAATGCCTCCAGGGGCCACCAGTGGCCGTCCACGCAAGTTCTGCAGTCAGGCCTGCCGTCAATGGGACTGGGTTGCCCGTCAACGCGCCGAAGAGCTGAAGCTCAGCGAGGATGAGCTCGTCGTTCAGCGAGCAGAACTCGATCGACTCCGGGACCAGATCTTTGTCCTCAAATGCGCCATCGATGACGTTGAAGGCGACCTAGACCCACAGGGAGATCCAACGACGAGGGACTTCAAGGCCGCATTGCGTTGGATTCTCGATGCCGCCCGTCCCTTGGTATCTGCCGATAATGATAGTTATGTAAAGTTCGGTAAGCCCAAGGAATAACGGTTTTACGAGCATCCGATGAGACCAACTACCCTCGCCTCATGACGACGACCGAAGGAACTGACTCTGCAACGTCATCGGCGCAGAATCCGCTCGACGGAGTTTCCGAGCTGATCAAGAGTCTCGGTCTCGACAATCCTCTCGCCACTGGCGCCAAGGCCGTCGATCAGGCCCGGCGGTCCGTCGAGGCCCTGATCGCCAGCATGGAACTTTTCGTTCAGTCGATGGACAACATCAACCAGGTAGCGGCTCGGGTGAATCGCCTTCTGGACGACATAGAGGGTCCACTCCGGCAGACCATTCCACATGTCTCTAGTGCGCTGGGAGCCCTTCAGAAGCTCTCTGATGCCACCTCTGGGCTCAATGACCTCGCCCGCCGTCTCGGCCCGCTGGGAGCGCTATTCCCGCAGCAGAAGCCGCCACAGGAGCCTTAGAGGCCGACTACCCCGCGCTGGCTACCGTCGTGGGCCTTGGCGGGCATCACGAGTTCGATTTGGGCGTCGACCTGGTCCTTGACGCCTGACAATGGCAAGACGTTGAGGACCCCCTGGCCGTTGCGCAGGACGTCCACCAGCTGATCCCCCTGGCACAACACCACCGACTGACCGCTGATCACGATGTGGGCTGCGACGATGTCGGTATCCACGTGATTACGGAGATATGCAAACACCTCACGCACCGACTCGAGACGGATTCCCGCGTCCAGGAGATTCTTGATCACCCTTAGTTCGAGCAGGTCGCGATAGCTGTAGATGCGACGTGATCCGCTCCCCGATGCATCCGCCGCGGTTGGCCTGATGAGGTCCGTCCGAGCCCAATAATCGAGTTGGCGGTAGCTGATTCCGACGATCTTTGCTGCCTGAGTTCCACTGAAGCCGAGCACCATGGGGCTCAGGCTACGGGCAAAACTGCCCCGCTCCTATCCCTCGAAATCCTCTGGATTGATGCTGTTGATGAACTCGCGGAAGTCGTCCAAAATCTCTTCTTCGGACTCTGGAGATGCCGCGACGGGACTTCGTGAGACCTCCTTCAGGAGATCGTCGGACGCATAAATCGGCGTGTCGGTGCGGATGGCAACTGCGACCGCATCACTCGGTCGTGCCGAAATGACGATTTCGGAACCGGCGAACGAAAAATGCAGTTCTGCGTAGTACGTGTGGTCGCGAACTTCCGTGATCACGATCTTGGAGAACTCTGCGCCGAGACCACGGACGACATTGACGAGCAAGTCGTGCGTGAGCGGCCGCTCCGGAACAATTCCCTCGGTTGCATAGTGAATTGCGGATGCCTCAGGAGCCCCGATGTAGATCGGCAGCACTCTCCGACCGTCTCCGACTTCTTGCAGCATCATGATCGGCGACTGCGATGGAACCTCCAAACGGACCCCTTGCAATTCGATCTGGACGAGCATGCGCCAAGACTACTCAGACCGGCTCGTCACCGCCCGTCGGAGTACGGACGTGACAGCACGTCGATGAAACTTCCCCGCAGACGCTCACCAAGGTCAACCAGTTCGTCCAGCATTTCGAGGGCCTGCTCACGAGCCCCTGGATTGCGCTGCTGGAGATACGGAATGATGCGTTGCTCGAAGAGGGCCATTTCTCTCTCGGCAGACACTTTCCATGCCTTGAGGTGGCGGACATCGATACCGAGCGCGATGAATGCTGCGCACGCATCGATGACTTCACGATCGAGCTGCGAGAACATCTCGAGGTCTCCCACCATTCGAGGCGTCACCAAACCCGACTTGACGATCTCGCGCAACGTCACCTCGTCGACCTTGGACTCCGCCAAGAGCTCTGCGCGGTTCATCGACGTCGTGTCGTCCTTCTTGGGCCTCCCCTTGCGCTTGGCCGTGGCCGCACCAACCGACCGCGCCGCGGGATGCGCAGCAGGGTTGCGTACGCCGGGGCTCGTCTCGTCATAAGGGCGAACCATCCCATCGGAGGTGTCGCTATCGAGCCGCGTTCGAATGACCTTCAATGGAAGGTAATTCTCTTTCTGTTCACGAAGGATGAAACGCAGTCGATCGACTTCTGCCTGACTGAACTTGCGATAACCAGAGGGAGTTCGCTCAGGCTCGATCAGACCTTGACTCTCGAGGAATCTGATCTTTGAAATCGTCACATCCGGGAACTCTTCGAGCAACAGCCCGAGAACTTCTCCGATCGAGTAATAATTCTTCGACGTCACGAGGCACTCTCGAAGAACACCATTCGATAGCGCCCAATTTGGACTTCGTCACCGTGCGCAAGAACCGTCTCTTCGATTCGCTCTTGATTCACGTAGGTTCCGTTCAGCGATCCCAGGTCCCGCAGCACGACTTGGCCATCATGCTGCTCGAGGTGCGCGTGGCGCCTGCTCACCGTCACGTCGTCGAGGCAGATCGTCGAGTCGGGATGACGACCGATCACCGAGTCATTGGAGGTCAGCGAGAAACGTGCCCCTTCATTCGGACCATTGCGCACGACGAGCAGAGCCTTGCGATTGCCCGTGTTGTCGACCGTGACCGACACATTGTCGTCAGTTCCAGGAGCATCCTGTAACGCATCCACCTTTGACAGCGTGACAGTCCGCATGTCTGGGCCATCGAGGACGCTCCCGCACGACGAACAGAATGACGACTGGGGCGGATTGCGGTGCCCACATCCGTTGCAGAACACGTACGACATAGCGCCTACGGTAGCCCTCGCCTCAGGCGACCAGCAGCGAGTCCTGAGCGAATCTTGGGCACATAGAGCACGCCCGTCACGTAACTGAGGACTATCCCTGGAGTCACGCAGATCCATCCGCCGATACCCGCAAGTTCGGAGGTGGGGTGATTCCCGGCCGACAAGATGAGGAGCGGTATCCCGACCATGAGGAGGAAGGTGTACCGCTTCCCCAGGGTGGTCACCGGGAAGCGCTCCATTCCGAATGCCGTCGCGATCGTCATCGTGCCCCCGATGACGAACTCTCGGGCCAGTACTGCGACAGCCACCCACTGTGGCAACGCACCATCGATCATCGCGGCCGTCGTCCCAACGAGGAACAACAGTCGATCGACGACTGGATCGAACACCGCGCCGAAGTCGCTTTGTTGATTGAAGCGACGGGCGACGTAGCCGTCCACCCAGTCCGTGATACCGAGAAATCCGAGAAGTAGCGCAGCGAGGGGACGGTCGTCGAAGGAAAAGAGCAGCCACAAATACAGGGGCAGACACAACAGACGAGCGGCAGTCAGCACGTTCGGGACGGTCATCATTCGATTCCCGACCGTCGACATGACCACTAGTGTGGCATCGTGTCGAGCGTCTTCACAAAGATCATCGCCGGCGATCTCCCGGGAACGTTCGTTCATCGCGATGAACACGCCGTGGCGATCATGACCATCAATCCGATCAACACGGGTCACGTCCTCGTCATTCCACGGGTCGAAGTCGATCGATGGACCGACCTGCCTGTGGATGCAACATCACATCTCTTTGCCCTCGCGCACCGCATCGGCAACGCCCAGATTCGCGCATTCGGCTGTCAACGGTCCGCCCTCATCATTGCGGGATTCGAAGTTCCCCACGTGCATCTCCACGTGATCCCCGCAGACTCACTCGCTCACGTTTCGTTCGAAAACGCCGCTCGCCACGTCGAACCAGCTGATCTCGCTCACGCCGCAGAACGCATCATCGCTCAGTTGTAGTTCAGAACAATCGATCCTGGGGCACTTCGAGATCGATCGGCTCGACGTTCGTCGCATCATTGTTCCGTACCGAATTGACTCGCTTTGAGACCGGCACGAGATCAACCTCAGGTTCCGATCGAACACTCGATGCCCATGTGGGAAGAGGCGCCTCCGGATCGAGCCATTCCGCGAGTTCATCGCCAGTGAGCAGCAGTGGCATCCGGTGGTGAATCTTTGCGAGCTCGCCGACCGCCTCAGTGGTCACCATGGCCACGGTCAGGAAAGACTTGTCGTTCTGGTTGGGATCCTTCCAGGATGACCACAGTGCAGCTGCCGCAAACATTCCCGAGAAGGACTCCCCTCCCCCTCGTCGCGGTCTCACCAAGTAAGGCTGCTTCGGCTGAGGAGCAACCGCAGTCACGGTGTCCCACTCGAAGTATCCGTCGAGTGGCATGACCGCACGATGACGGTTGACCAAATGCCGAAAGCTTGGCTTCTCCGTCAACGTCTCGACTCGAGCGTTGATTGCATTCGCCGCACGTTTTGCATCCTTTGCCCAAAACGGCACCAATCCCCACGACATCGCATCGACGATCCGATGAGTTTCGTCATGACGAATCGCATACACCGGGGTCGTCGGTGGCACGTTGAACGACCGATCGAGCTCGAACAGCCCATCTGCATCGAATGCAGCCACCACCTCCCCAAGACTCGATGTCCTGAGGAATCGACCACACATCGTCAGTGCACGAGGCCGCTTGGCACGGCAAAGATCCACACGATCAACGGCGCTATAACGAGCGATGGGATCAAGCTCCCGAGTCGAATCTTGGTCAACTGCAACAGATTCAACCCGATTGCCAGGACCGCGAAGCCGCCCGTCGCAAACATCTCCGTCTGCATGCGCTCGGTCAGGACCGCGTCGATCGACGTTCCCCCGAGCGTCAACAGCCCCTGAACGACGAACACCGACAGAGCGCTGAACGCTGCTCCGATTCCATGTGCGGCCGTCAGGATCATCGACATGAAACCATCCAAGGTTCCTTTGATGATGTAGAGCTGCGGGGTCTTTCCACTCGCATCCTCGAGTGCACCGAGGATGGTCAGCGGACCAACGCAGAACAACAACGACGCCGTCACGAAGCCCCGCACGAAGGATGACTCATCAGAGCCTGATGCGAACCTCTTCTGCAGCGTGGAGCCCAGACGTTCGAGACCAGATTCGATGCGCAGAATTTCCCCGATGATCCCACCAGCGACGAGCGACACCAATGGAATCACCATGTTGTGCGTCTTCAAGACGTTCGAAAGACCCAGACCGATCGTCACGAGACCAATCGTCTGAACGACGAGATCCTTCAGCCGATTCGGAATCTTCCTGCCGAAAAAAACACCACAGCCACCGCCGAAAACGACGGTGGCTGTGTTAATGATCGTCCCGAGGCCCCTCATGATTCAGGGCTGTCAGAAATTACGACTGGTCTGGCATCTTCAACAAGATCCACGTGTTTGCCGCGGTCTTGATGAGAATTCCCTGCTGGTAGGTGCCCGAGTCGAAACTTGCTGCGCCTGGCGCAGAGATTCCGTTGACGGTCACGCCCGCTGCGCCGGTCAGCGTCGGCGAACCAGTGGTACGTGCGATTTCAACGCGAGTTCCGATCGGGAAGTTCACGGTGGCGTCCGCGGGAACCGTGATATCGGTTCCGGTGGTCACGACGAGAACCTTGCCAGCATCGGCCAACTCAAGCGTTGCAGCCGAGGTGCTGATGGTGCGAATGCCCACCGTGCCCGCGTATGTTCCCGCAGGCCCAGTTGCACCAGTGGCACCTGCAGGACCAACCGGACCTTCCTGGCCCAAAGTGAGCTTGGTCTCCGTGGTGCGACACTTGCCAGCCTTGACATAGCGGAGCGCACCCGTCGACTTCGACGCGCACACCACGACCGAGGTCGGGGCCGCCGACACCGAAATGAAACTTCCTGCAACTGAACCAAGGGCCACCGAGGCGACCACCACTCCAGCCTTTGCAAACAATGACTTACTCGACATAAGAACCTCCTGAGTCAAGGCTACCGTCATTCGAAAGGCGTCTAGGGGAATCTCCTTCACGATTCTCATACACTTCCAAGGTGAGCATTCTGTGGGCCCTCGGGGCAGCCACCACCTATGGGATAGCTGACTACCTCGGGGGACGGGCGACACGCCAATCTCCGGCCCCCGCCGTCACCTTTGCCGGACAGTCCGTGGCGCTCCTCCTCCTGGTAGGCCTCGTCGCAACGAGCGGGGTGTCCGTGATGTCGGGCAAAGACTTCCTCTGGAGCATTGGTGCCGGATTCGGTGGTGCCCTCGCACTCATCACGTTTTATCGGGCGATGGCGATCGGACCGATGACGGTCGTTGCCCCTATCACCGCGGTCGTCAACATCGCCATGCCAGTAATCGTGGGTATCGCCCAGGGGGAACGCCCAAGCGGACTGTCCTATTTCGGTATTGGACTTGCACCGATTGCCGTTGCACTCATCGGCGATGTGCTGTCGTCAAAAGGATCGATCGTGCAGTCTCGGGCGATTTGGCTGTCGATGCTCGCTGGAACTGGTTTCGGACTCATCTTCGTCTGTCTCGCGCAGACTTCAGATGATGCCGGACTCTGGCCGCTACTTGCTCAACGCATGACGAGCGTCCCAACCGTCGCAATCGTGAGCCTCGTCGGCTACAAGACATTGCGGGTGAATCGCAGCGTCGGATACTTCGCGATCCTCTCTGGCGTACTCGACACACTCGCCAACTCGATGTATCTCACCGCAGCGCGAGCCGGCATGCTGTCGCTCGTCGGAGTCATCACTTCTCTTTACCCCGCATCGACGGTGATCTTGGCAATGAAGATCGACAAAGAGCGCATCCACCGTGGCCAGGTGCTCGGCATCGTGATCTCGCTCGCCTCGGTCATCTCTATCAGTGTCGGCGCCTGAATTGGTCGGGCTGGCGGGATTTGAACCCACGACCTCTTGTCCCCCAGACAAGCGCGCTAACCAAGCTGCGCTACAGCCCGTAATTCTTTGAGCCTACCTGCGCCACAACCGTTCAGCGGAAGAGATCGATGATGCGCCAACCGAGGTAGGCACACAACATCGCGACCAGCAACTTGAAGTGCCAGGGTGCGCGAACGTCTTCCTCACCTTCTCGTGCGAGTGCTTTGAGGTCGAGTGACTTGGCGGTGATCCGCCCATGTGCATCATGCGTCTCAACCTTGTTCGAACAAATCGGACAACTGCCGTCATCCCCCACGCCCGACGGAGCGAAATAGCGAGCACACGGCTCACACCACGGCATGTCGCTAATCCCCTCGCTTGCGCACTCGCATTTTGATCGGCGTCGATCCGAATTCGAAGTGCTCGCGGATGCACCGCTCCAAGTACCTGAGATACGGCTGGGGAAGCTCACGATTGACGAACAATGTGAACGTTGGTGGGTCATTTGCGCCCTGGAGCGCGTACAACACTCGGGCTCCACTGCCAGCAGGCTGCTTCTGCTGGGCTTCAGCGATCACCCGATTCACATCTCGAGTTGGGACTCGCTTGTGATAGTCGTTGATTGAGTCGACCAGCAATGGCTGGAGACGGTGAACACCCTTGCCCGTGAGTGCCGACATGCGCAAGATCGGCGAATCACCGATGAAATACAGCTTGCGGGCGATATCGAGATCCATCTTGACCTTGTCATCGTCGGTCAAGAGATCCCACTTGTTGAGCACCACAATCAACGGACAACCGGCCGCGTCGATTCGCTCGGCGAGGCGCTGGTCCTGCGAGGTCACGCCCTCCGTCGCATCAATGACCAACAGTGCAACGTCGGATTCATCGACGGCGCGAAGAGCGCGCACAAAGGAATAATACTCTGCCGACTCGTCGACCTTGCTCTTCTTGCGCATGCCGGCAGTGTCGACGAACACAATCGGGCCATCCGCAGTCTCGACACGGGTGTCGATTGCGTCACGCGTCGTACCCGGCATGTCGTGGGTGATCGATCGATCTTCTCCGACAAGGCGATTGAACAGCGTGCTCTTCCCAACGTTCGGTCGTCCCACCAAGGCAACCCTCGGAACTCCGGATTCGAATCGTTCAACAACCTCGACGTCATCGACGTCAACGGCCTCGACCGCCGAAATGATGTCATCGAGCAAGTCGCCTGACTTGCGACCGTGGAGCGCTGACACTGCGACTGGATCGCCGAATCCAAGATGCAAGAAGTCCCAGCGATCTGCATCTCGTTTGTCGGAGTCCACCTTGTTCGCAACCACGACGACTGGACGACCGAGCCTCCTCAACCACGAGGCAATCAGTTCGTCATCGTCGGTGACGCCGATCGTGGTGTCGACGAGGAACAAGATGAGATCGGCCTGCGCGGCAGCCTCTTCGACTTGTTGACTCACTTTCGCATCGAGTTCAGTGCCCCCAGGCATCCAACCACCCGTGTCAGACAGCATGAAGCGCTTTCCCGTCCACTCGACCTCACGCTCGAAGCGGTCACGCGTGACGCCAGGCTGATCTTCCACGATCGCAACCTGCGAACCCACAAAACGGTTGAAGAGCGTGCTCTTTCCAACGTTGGGTCTCCCGACGATCACTACGGAGGGAAGACGCGTACTCACCCCAGCATTCTACGGTTCACACCGACACAACCGCCGAACACGGCACGGCTCTCGTGGCATTCGTAGAATGTCGGCAATGCAACATCGCGTCAATCGCATCTTGCTCGCCTCTCCTCGTGGATTCTGCGCGGGGGTCGAGATGGCGATCAAGGCATTGGCCTGGATGGTGCGAACCTTTCCGGCACCGGTGTACTGCTATCACGAAATCGTGCACAACAAGACCGTCGTCGAGCGTTTCACCGCAATGGGTGTGGTGTTCATCGACGACATCTCCGAGGTGCCACCGGGATCACCCGTCATGCTCTCCGCACACGGCTCGGCCCCACAGGTCGTCGATGCAGCCCATGATGCCGGACGTTACGCAGTGGATGCCGTTTGCCCGCTCGTCACCAAGGTCCACCACGAGGTCAAGGTTCGCGCAGGCAAGGGGTATCGAATCGTGTATGTCGGCCACGAGGGTCACGAGGAAGCAGTCGGCACTATGGCCGTTGCCCCGGATGCAATATCCCGTGTTGAAACCATTGACGACGTCGAACAACTTCCCAATTTCGCTGAGCCCGTCGCACTTCTCGCCCAAACCACGCTTTCTCATCGCGACTGGCAGGGCGTTGCCGAAGCGGTCAAAGTGAAGTTTCCCCAGTTGTGGTCACCAGGGCGAAGTGACTTGTGCTTCGCCACGACGAATCGTCAATCCGCGCTCATGGAGATTGCTTCCAAGGTCGACACGATGATCGTGGTTGGTTCCGCCAACTCATCAAACACCGTCGCACTCGCAAAGCTTGCCAAAGACGAGGGGTGCGCGCACGTGTTGCGGATCAACTCCGCCGAGGAAATCACTGAGCCGCTTCAGGGAACGATCGGACTCACCGCCGGAGCGTCTGCGCCAGACGAGATCGTCAACGACATCATCCGCGTCCTCCAGCCAAAACATGGGGTCGAGGAGATTCATGCCACCGACGAGGACGAGTATTTTCCCCCTCCACGAAACCTTCGCGAACTACAGGATGCCGTCGCTCTCACCCACAGTCGGATTGTAGGAAGGCCTGCGAGTCGCCAATCCTTGGCAGATCGCAAGATTGCGGCGAGCACGGTGCTCGCCGCGCTGCGCTAGTTGCGGGGAACCTTGCTCCACGCGACGTCGCGATCGACGCGCACGTCACCGGGAAGTCCGAGAACTCGCTCACCGAGGATGTTGCGCATGACCTCGCTCGTTCCGCCTTCGATGCTGTTTGCTCGCGCACGGAGGAACGCCTTCGGAACCGAATCGAAACCCATAGCGGTTTCTGGGCGCACCATCTCGTAGCTCCCATAGAGCATTCCTTCGGCGCCCATCAAGTTCACGCAGAACTCGTAGGTCTCCTTGTTCAAGTCCGCACTTGCCATCTTTCCGATCGAACCTTCTGGGCCCGGAACACCCATTTTGCGGCTCTGTCCAGCACGAATGTTGGTGAGTCGTAGCACTTCAGCACGAATCCATAGCCGCATCAGTTCGTCCTTGCGCGCATCGTCCTGCTCGGCCGGATCGAGCTGCTTCCACAACTTGACCGCCTCCCTAATTGGACCCGACCCTTGCTGAGGAATCGCACCACCGATTGCGACGCGCTCATTCATGAGTGTGGTCAAACTCACGCGCCACCCGTCTCCGGTGCCACCAAGCGTCTCAGCAACCGGCACACGGACATCCGTGAAATACACCTCGTTGAACTCGGCCTCGCCGGTCATCTGGCGCAATGGACGAACTTCCACGCCCGGCGCCGTCATGTCGACGACGACAGCAGTGAGACCAGCGTGCTTCACCGCTTCGGTGTCCGTTCGCACGACGAGGAGTCCGTACTTCGACAAATGCGCAAGTGTGGTCCACACTTTCTGACCATTCACGACCCATTCATCTCCGTCACGAACAGCTCGCGCAGAGAGCCCTGCAAAGTCAGAGCCTGAACCCGGCTCGGAGAACAACTGGCACCACACCTCTTCCCCGCTGAAGAGCGGGCGAAGATACCTGTGCTTTTGCTCGTCGCTGCCCCACTCCACGACGGTTGGGCCGCACATGCCGTAACCAATCGGATTTCGGGCATAGGAGCTCGGAGCCCCCGCTGCGAAGACCTTCTCGTTGATCACCTTCTGATGACGAGGTGAAATTCCGAGCCCACCGAGTCCGAGGGGAAAATGCACCCACGCGAGTCCGGCGTCATATTGGGCCTCGAGAAACTCGCGGGCCGCGGTCTTCTTCGGTGGATGCGAGGCCAAGAGCTGGTCGACTCGCTCATTGAGTTCTTTCGTCTCGATATCAGACACGCGTCACCTCCGTGGTTTCACGAAAACCGTAGTCGGTCGTCAGTTCAGTGGTCCCATGAGGCGAGCAAATTCACGCTCGGCCTCGGCTTCGGCCTCAGGAAACGCAACTCTCAGCTTCATCACCCAGCGCATCCCTGCGAGATCGCCCGTCCTGCGATAGCGACTCAGAAGGTTGTTGAGGATCCGCCACAGGACCGCACGGGGATCAATCGGATCGAGGAACTTGTCCTCGAAATTCGAGAGTCCGGTCATCGACTCGTACAGACCCCTGGCACCCCCGCTCGACAACGGGTGCGCACTGTGAAAAGCATCGACGAACGTCGGCACCTCGGCCCCATCCGAGACGAGCACATGTCCCGGCATCCCGATGATCTGCGTGGCAATGCCACGACGTCGACAGACCTCACCGACGACGACAGCGAGAAGAATCGGCAGTCCCCTGCGGCGTTCGACGACGAGATGCAGCATCGAATTGGCCGGATTGTCATAGTTCTGTCGATCCCCATCGAAGCCCAAATCGTCTCGCAGGCTTCTTACCACGCCGACCACATCCGATCCTTCGACAGTCATCGCCAGCGTGTCGAATTGATCGGCGAGGATCTCTCGGACCCGATGATGACCGGCCGCTTCCGCAATGAGTCCGCACCCCTGCAAGAGGTCAATGTGAGCCGTTCCACGAATTAACTCGCGGAACTCTTCGTCTGCGCTCACCCCTTCACCGCCACGAATCCTCAGACTACCGTTGGGTTATGTTTCCAGGTCATATAGCGCTCTCGCATCCAGACAAACCAGCGATCGTCATGGCGCGAACCGGCAAGGCAATCACGTATGCCGAACTCGATCGATCTGCCAATCAAGTTTCACAACTCCTCTACAGCGCGGGACTTCGACCGGGCGACAACGTGGCTATCTGTCTCGAGAATCATGAGAGGTTCTTCGATGTCGTGTGGGGCTGCCACTACGCAGGTCTCATCTACACGGCATGCTCGAGCCGCCTGACGTCCGATGAATTGACTTACATCATCAACGACTGTGGTGCAAAGGCCCTCATCACTTCTGCACACCTTGCACCACAGGTTGCAGCAGTGTCAGACAAGATTCCCAACGTGGCGTTACGTCTGATGATCGATGGCGTCATCGATGGATTCGAACGATTTGAAGAAGTCGTGTCACGCGCAACAACCGAACCTCTCCCCGACCGAGTAGACGGCTCCGACATGTTGTACTCGAGTGGCACGACGGGTCGGCCTAAGGGCGTTCGTCTCGCGACATCTGGATCTCCGCTCGGCACACCAATACCGCTTGCAGGACTTGGGCAATTCCTGCTTGCGATGGACGAAAACATGGTGTATCTGTCACCAGCCCCTCTGTATCACGCGGCGCCGCTTCGCTGGAACATGGTGGTGCATCGACTCGGTGGGACGTCGGTCATCATGGACCACTTCGACGCCGAGGAGTTTCTGGGGGCAGTGGAAAACCACAAAGTAACGCACACTCAAACGGTGCCCACGATGTTCGTTCGCATGCTCAAGCTGCCTGACGATGTCCGTTCTCGATACGACGTTTCCTCATTGAAGTGTGTCTTCCATGCGGCTGCCCCCTGCCCGGTGCCGGTGAAACTCGGAATGATCGAGTGGTTCGGTCCGATCATTCACGAGTACTACGCCGGCAGCGAAGGCAACGGCTTCGTCTACTGCAACTCCGAATCCTGGCTCGCCCACCAAGGAACGGTCGGCCAGTCACTGAACGCAGTCATACACATCTGCGACGATGAAGGGAACGAACTTCCAACCGGAGAGTCCGGCACGGTGTACTTCGAGTCGAACGCCCAGTTCGAGTACCACAACGATCCTGAGAAGACGAAGGCCTCTCGCGACCCAAAGGGCCGAGGTTGGACCACCCTGGGCGACATCGGCTATCTGGATGCGGACAACTTCCTCTACCTCACCGATCGCAAGGCCTTCATGATCATCTCAGGAGGCGTGAACATCTATCCACAGGAGTCCGAGAACGTCCTCATCACCCATCCCAAGGTGACCGACGTGGCAGTGTTCGGCATCCCCCACGAGGAATTCGGCGAAGAAGTGAAGGCCGTCGTGCAACCTGTCTCGATGCCGGCCAATGACGATGAGCGTCGCATGCTCGAGCAAGAGCTGATCTCGTTCTGCAGAGAACAGCTCGCTGATCTCAAGTGCCCACGATCTATCGACTTTCGACCAGAACTTCCACGACACCCGACGGGCAAGCTCTACAAGCGGCTCCTCAAAGACGAATACTGGGCAGCTGCTGGCCGGAGCATTTGACCGTTGCCTGCCGCACACCCATATCTCGACTGGCCACACCCGATCGCCTTCGCGCATCGTGGAGGCGCATCAGACGCGCCAGAGAACACCATGTCGGCTTTTGCCCAAGCCGTCTCGCTCGGATATCGGTACGTTGAGACCGACGTCCATGCCTCACGCGACGGTGTGCTCTTCGCCTTCCACGATGATGATCTCCAACGCACGTGTGGCGTCGACGCGAAGATCAACGATTTGGACGCCAACGACGTCGCAGCGATCCGCATCCACGACACCGAACACATCCCTACTCTCGCAGAACTCGTCACAACTTGGCCACAGCTGCGTATCAACATCGATTGCAAGGCAGACCCCGCAGTTCAGCCACTTATCAAAGCAATCCACGAGCACAACCTGTTCGATCGGGTCTGCATTGGATCATTCAGCGATCGTCGCTTGAGTGCCATTCGCGATGCCTGCGGACCTCGCCTGTGCACATCGATGGGACCAAAGGAAGTTGCGATGCTTCGCCTCCGCAGTTGGACGCGTACTTCTGGTCGGGAACTCACTCCACTTGCAGCCCAGGTTCCCCCACGCCAAGGGCCGATACCGATTGTCGACTCACGCTTCGTGTCCTACGCGCACGATCTTGGCCTTCACGTTCACGTGTGGACGATTGACGACAGAGCCGAAATCGACGAACTCCTCGATCTTGGAGTCGATGGCATCATGACCGACTCCCTCGGCACACTGGTGACCGCACTCAACGACCGCGGTCAGTGGAGTTGATCAGGCGTCTTTGACGCTCCACGCACGCTTGGCGACGGGGTCTTGGTCGCTCCACGGGAAGTTGATCCACTTGTCGGTGTACTTCCAGACGAAGTCACACTTGATGATTGACTGAGGCTTTTCGTACAGCACCGCGATCTTGCTGTCGGCCATCTGCCCTCTACAGAACTCGAGCACGTGATTGAGCGTGTGACCGGTGTCGGCCACGTCATCCACGATCAACACCTTCGAATCCTTGAGATCGACGAGACTCGGAACGGGAGGCAAGATCATCGGCACCGCAAGTCGTTCGTTGACTCCCGTGTAGAACTCGACGTTCATCGTGTAGGTGTTCTTCACCGACAAGGCATAGCCAAGGGCTCCCGCGGACAACAGTCCGCCGCGAGCGATCGCGAGAATGATGTCGGGCTCGTACCCACTCTCCGCAACCTTGATCGCCAACTCACGACTCGCCACCCCAAAGGACTCCCAGGTCATGATCTCGCGGTCTTGGCTCACCCTTGCTCCCTTTCGGTTGTTTGCGCCAAATCTAGTTCATGAGTCCTGTTCGAACGGGCAGTGGCGACAACCGCTCGCACAGCAGTACCCGCGTGAAGCCAGGAAGGACGCCGTCATCACGGACAGTCCGGTTGCAGGGTCTCGATAGCACGGCTCCCCAGCGTTGCATGCGGCTTCGTGGAGTTCCATGATTTGGGCAAAGCGCGGGTGCGAGGGCGAAAGTCGCTTCGGTAGCGGTTCAGCGATCCCGTTTTGCCGCAGTATTGCCACCGGATGACCATAGTTCAGGAGATGTTCTCCACGACTACACGTGACACCGGTCTGCGACACTTGATTCGTGACCACACGTTCAGGGGTGTCAGTGGAAATTAGCGTTCCCTGGACGCACCACTCCTCGACGTTTTCGATGTTGTGCCTCGGCAATTTCGACCCGACCGTCAGACGTGGACCCGCCGGTCTCGTTGCCGTCCTCGAGGGCTCCGTCGTCACACTGCGCTGGGTCACTCGCGATGGCTCGACGACATACACCGCAACCTTTGACGGTGATCCTCCTTCGTGGCCCGAGACCTTCGTGAAGCGCCTTGTCGGCTGGGGCCACTTACCCCTGGAGCCCTCTCCCGAACATCTCGCGGCGACTCGCTCAGCTGCACGACATCGCAACCTGCGAATTGCAGGAAACGGACTCGTCTTCACCGAGTGCGTGAAGGCCGTCCTTGGGCAACGCATCACTGGTCACGACGCAGCACTGCAGTGGAGTCGTCTCGTTCACGTCACCGCCGAACCGATTTCCCGCTACGCAGATCTCGGACTCTTCGCGCTTCCAGATCCAGAAGCAGTGACCCGGCTCACCACAGCGCAGTTTCATCGACTCGGCATCGAGGAACGACGCGGCCGCACGATCCGACAGCTCGCCGATCTTGCGCATCGTGGCCATCTCGATAGCGTTGACTCGACGCACGCACTTGCCGACCGAACTCGCCACCTCACGGGATTCGGCAGATGGTCGCTCGCTGTCGCTGGAGGCAACGCCTTCGGCGATTCCGACGCGCTCCCCGTTGGCGACTTTCACTTGAAGAACACCGTTTCATGGGCCCTCACAGGAAAGCCACGAGGAACCGACGACGAAATGCTCGCCCTCCTTGCGCCTTATACCGGCTGGAGGTGGTGGATTACCCGATGCCTCAGTCTTGACTACCGATCACCGCGATTCGACCATCGCAGGCCCAACCCCGACATCAGGATGATGTAACGATCCCCATCGCATCCCAGAACGATGGCCAACTCTTGGACACCACCCCGGCATCGTCAAGGCGCACTCCCTCCACGACACTTCCCAAGACGCCAAACGCCATCGCCAGTCGGTGATCGTGGTGCGTCTCGAGCGCGCCCCCATGGAGTTGTCCTCCGACGATCTCGAGACCGTCATCGGTTTCACGAAT
>VFQT010002215.1_pt1 | contig 20586 bp, 13 predicted proteins | sample 3512381 | NCBI WGS metagenome assembly VFQT01 (sample SAMN10412376, study PRJNA504923) | tailings metagenome | isolation source: Relicate 2 Philex TSF3 active mining site | place: Philippines: Tuba, Benguet | collected 2017-08-29
AAACCCATTTTGATTCATCCATTGTCAAGAGTTTCTCCCTGACATACATCAAATGGTTATGCTGAAAATACTTGGCGTTGCTCATTACAAACATGTCGACTTTACTCGTATCCATTTTATTTTTTTATTTTTAAACCCTAGTTAATTTAATTGGTGTAGTCTTATTCGCATTCCACTGACAAACATAAATGCTATCATCCTCATCAATACATACATCATGTCCGTGCATAAACACCTTTGATTCATGTTGCAGCGTTGGTTGTAAAACTCCGTTTTGATAAACTGGGGCAGTGCCACCCGGACTAGAAACGACTTTATTGTTTTTATCCAGAATAGTTACAAAACCTGTATTCGCATTGCGCTTGCCTGCTTTGTCATTCGACCAACAAACGCCTGCATACAAATGATCACCATGAATGACTGGTCGGCATACATACATACCCGGAGTATCAATTCTTCCTTTGTATACACCATCCATGGTATATATCTTAAAACAACATTCATCCCTGGATGTACAAATCAATTGTGGATTGTTCTTGTCCCTTGTATCTACCACAACGCCATGCGCATTGTACAAATTATGCTCTTTGTTGGCATTGTTCCTTCCACCAAATTTCTTAATGAACCTTCCTTTATGGTCGTACTGCAAAATATAATCCGAACCATAACCATCTGCTACATAAATATCTCCATTAGGTGCGACTGCAGTTTCAGTCGGCTGAAACCTTTCATCGTCTTTGTATGCTCCAATGGTCTGTGGCTGACCTAATGTAAAAAGTATTCGACCATTCAAATCAGTTTTGATGATTTGTCCCGCTTGTGCTTGAAAGCCGCCCGACTTATCATTGTAAAAACCACAATCGACAATCAATAAAAAGTCCTCACCATTTTCCTTGCTTATCGTCAATCCATGTCCTCCTGGATAGGCAGTCCCCCATGAATCCAACAACCTCCCTGATTTATCAAAGACCAAGATATTGTTGTGAATATCATCGCCAAGCATGATCAATCGACCTTTGCTATCCTGTACCATTTCATGACAATTGATCACCGGATGATTGGCTGGATTAATCTTTGCCCAACCATGATCTACTTTATACGTAAACCCATTTTGTCCAATAATTAACTCATCAGGTTGCACATGTTTTTTCCCAATCGAAAATGCAAAACTTTTACTGGCCAATAAACCCGCAGAAGCAACTGCTGTTGATCTGATAAATGTTCTCCTGGATTTCATGAAATGAATATACTGAATTTAAGTAACTTGTTTGCATGAAGCAATGGGTCGATTTAAATTGTGATCTTGGTGAAGGTTGTTCTACCGATGCAGCAATCATGCCCTTCATCAGTTCAGCAAATATTGCCTGTGGATATCATGCCGGGGATGAAAATACAATTCGAGAAACATTAATGCAGGCCAAACAATATCATGTTTCAGTTGGTGCGCATCCTTCCTATCCAGACAGAGAAAATTTTGGTCGAAAAGAAATGGATCTTCCTCTTCAGGAAATTAAATCCATGGTCATAACCCAAATTGAACTTGTCAAAAAATTAGCAGAAGAAGTTGGCCTGCACCTTCATCATGTGAAACCCCATGGCGCACTCTACAACAAAGCAGCAAAAGATAAACAAGTCGCAGTTGTGATTGCAAAAGCTGTGAAGGAAGTCGATCCATCATTAATTTTATTTGGATTAGCCAACAGTGAATCCGGAAAAGCAGCAGCTGAATTGGGAGTTCCATTTTACAACGAAGTATTTGCAGATAGAACCTATACCGATGATGGTCGGCTTACCCCCAGATCAGCATCAAATGCAATGATCAATTCTACAGAGACCGCTGTTAAGCAAGTCCTGCAAATGTTGCATGAAGCAACTGTTACATCAACTAACGGAAAACGAGTAGCTATTCAAGCAGATACAATTTGTATTCATGGAGATGGTGAACATGCAGTTGAGTTTGCAAAACATATCCATTCATTAATCAAAGCAGCCAATATTAAGATTACATCAAAAGCATGACGACTAAAAAAACGAACTGGCTTTCTAATTCACCTATTGTAGCAGCTGCATTTTTAATGGCAACATCTGCTATTGGTCCGGGTTTTTTGACACAAACCGCTGTCTTTACCAATACATTGCTTGCCAGTTTTGGATTTGTCATCTTGGTATCGATTTTATTGGATATTGGCGCTCAATTAAACATTTGGAAAATACTGGGCGCATCAGGACTCCGAGCACAAGAGCTTGCCAATAAAATTATTCCTGGAGCAGGATATTTATTAACCTCATTAATTGTGATAGGGGGATTGGCATTTAACACAGGGAATTTAGCAGGGGCGGGATTGGGCTTAAATGTAATAACAGGGTGGCCGACTGAAACTGGTGCAATCATCAGTGCAACAATTGCCTTGTTTATTTTCATCAACAAAGAATCTTTAAAGTGGATGGACCTTTTTGCAAAAGCATTAGGAATCATCATGATGCTGTTAACGCTCTATGTTGTTTTTGTTTCAAACCCACCAGTGGGTGAGGCTATCTCTAAAACATTTGTACCAGAAAGGATAGATGCCATGGCCATCATTACGTTGGTTGGTGGCACCGTTGGTGGTTACATCAGTTTTGCAGGTGCACACCGTTTATTGGATGCAGGATTAACCGGGACCGAAAACACCAAAGAGGTGGGTCGCTCTGCTGTCTCTGCCATCTTGATTGCCTCCACTATGCGCATCCTTTTATTTTTAGCAGCACTGGGTGTAGTTTCAAAAGGATTATCATTAGACAGTGCTAACCCAGCTGCATCTATTTTTGAAAAAGCAGCAGGAACCATAGGCTATAAAATATTTGGCATCATCATGTGGAGTGCAGCAATTACTTCTGTTGTAGGTTCTGCCTATACTTCAATATCATTCTTCAGATCTATCAATAAAAATTTCGAGCGACAAGAAAAGCCTATGTTGATTGGATTTGTATTGATTGCACTTGTAGTTTTTCTGCTTGTTGGCAAACCAGTCAATATACTCGTAGTGGTTGGTGCACTAAACGGATTTATTCTTCCACTTGCACTAACGCTAATTCTCTTGGGATCGTTGAACAAAAATATCATTGGTGAATACAAACATCCAAAATGGCTGATTGCATTTGGTATCCTTGTGGTTATTGCAACACTTTATTTGAGTATTGCAACTTTAGTCAAACTTTAACTGAATAAGTATTCAACATCTTCTCTGGTGAGCGTCTTTACAAACCCAGTATCATCCGCCACAAGATCTCGGGCAAGACTGCGTTTCTTTTCTTGCAATTGCAGAATTTTATCTTCAATGGTATCCTTACATATCATGCGATAAGCAAAGATATTTTTAGTTTGTCCAATACGATGTGTTCTGTCGATTGCCTGTTGTTCAACTGCTGGATTCCACCAAGGATCAACGATATAGACATAGTCGGCTGCAGTTAGGTTAAGACCGACACCACCCGCCTTCAATGAAATCAAGAATACACGTACCTCATCATCATTTTGAAACGACTGAATAGCCTTTTCTCTATCAGTCGCCGATGTACTACCATCAAAATATTCAAACTTCACACCAAGCTCTGTCAATCTTTGTCTAATCAAGCCAAGCATACCCAAGAACTGTGAAAACACTAAGGCTTTGTGGTTGCCGATATTCTCTGTAATTTCTCTGGTTAATTCATCGAGCTTTACAGATACATTAGGCATTTGTTCTTTCTCATTCATGATAGCAGGTGAATCACAAATTTGACGAAGTTTCATCAACCCCTGTAGAATTGTCAATTGTGATTTATCAATACCCTGTTCTTTGATAACACCCAAAATTTTATCACGGTAATCATTGCGATAGGCATCATAAATATTACGTTGCTCTTCTTCCATCTCACAGAACAAAATTGTTTCTGTTTTGGCTGGAAGATCTTTGGCTACCTGTTCTTTGGTTCGTCTTAAGATAAATGGATAAAGCAATTTCTTCAGGTGATCTTTGTGTTCACGTTCACCAAACTTATCGATAGGTGTCGCAAATTCATTTCTGAAATACTCTACACTGCCCAACATTCCCGGATTGAGGAAATTCATTTGGGCATAAATATCAAACGTATTGTTCTGAAGTGGTGTACCACTCATGCAAATTCTGTGTTTTGCATTGAGTAAACATGCAGCTTTTGTGACTTTACTTTGTGGATTCTTTATCGCCTGCGATTCATCAAGTACCACATAATCAAAATCAGTTTCAGCCATAAATTTGATATCACTTCTGAGCGTACCATAAGTAGTAATCACCACATCGTAATGATCAAACATTTTCTTATCTCGCTCTCTTTCACCACCATGATGGATCTTGTAAGTAAGTTTTGGTGTAAACTTTTTGATCTCATTTTCCCAGTTGAACATCAAGGTAGTGGGACAAACCACCAATGCTTTCATTTTTTTAGCCTTCTCTTTGAAAAGCTGTAAGCAACTCAAAGCCTGAACGGTTTTACCAAGACCCATATCATCAGCTAAAATACCGCCCCATCCTACTTCATTCAAATAGTTCAACCAATGGTATCCCGCCACTTGATAAGGCCTAAGTATGCTGGATAAATCTTTGGGAGGATCTACTTCATTGATCCTGTTGAAAGACCTTAGTCTTTCATATTTTTCTTCCAGTTTAATCATCACTTCAGTTTCATCGATGTTGTTGTACAACTCATCGATTACACTCAAATGATATTTGGATAGTCGCAATTGATTCTGCTTTCCTTCTCCTACGCGGAAAAGCAAAGAATATTTTTGTAACCATGCTTCAGGTAATATACCCAAGGTACCATCATTCAATTGAACAAACTGTTGTTTGTTGTTCAATGCTTTTTTGATGTCTTCTATGGTCACCTTTTGTTCACCAAAAACAATATCGACTTTTGCATCAAACCAATCAACACCATTACTGATGTGAATTCTGGTTTGAGGTTTAGCCGTATTGAATCTATAGTTTTTTAATTCTTCAAAACCAACAACAGGCACTTCAGCTTCTTTCATGGCATCAATAAAGAGGAAGAACCAGTTGTTCCTCAATACATCTGTCCCTTTTAACACCAGATTGAAACTATTTTCAACTGTAATAAAATTGGAATGCAAAGAAGCCAGCTTTCTGATAAAACTTTTTTCTTTGAGTATATCTCTTCTTATCGTTCTGATCTTGGCCCCATCATGAATAAAAACTGTTTCCTTATCAATAGGTTGTACTTGATATCCTTGATAAATAAAGATGGGGGTAAATATCAAATACTCATTTTTTTCTTGCAACTGCAATCGAATCTCAGGTGTCCCTTCATAGACGTCTGTCATGAATGAACGATCAAAATCTACACGGTATTTTCTGGCAAATGGAAGGACTGTTTTTTCTAAAAATTCAGGCCATTCTTTTTGTGCAATTTTCTGACAGCGTTCTGGCAAGAAGCCAGTAATAGCTTCAAGGTCTTCCAAAGAGTTCCAGCAATAAAGCGTATTATCGAATAAAGCGACAAGACTCGAGCTCCATTCATTTGCCTTTAGTTCAGTATCCCATTCATCAATAAATACAATAGGCTCCAGCTCCACTTGCTTTTTTCCGGGATTGACTTTCAATCCAGGCTGCATCCTTCCCTTACCAATTGTAAGTTGTTGAAGATGATTGGTGGTAAATGATTTACCGGATGGCAATCTATAAAAAGCATTTCTGTTTTCGCTTTCACTAAAAATCTTAACCAGCTTTGGATGAATATATTCATCAATCAATTGTGTTGTCTCTGCAGGTAAACCTTCTTCTTCTGAGTAAATGATGTTTTCCCATATCCCAGAGAACGGAGAGTTTCTACTCACATATTTATCAATCTCGCTGCGTTGTAATTTTCTTACGGCATTCAATAAACTGATATCTTCTGCAGAAAGTTCTTGTGTTGGCACATATTTGGTGAGGTCGATGTGTTCAACTCTTCCAATAAATGAAAATTTATCTTCATCGAACTCCCCTGAAACTAATTCAATGGTAAACCCTGGATATTTTCCTGGTGTTTCAACAAACACAACACCTAATCTTTGTGTAGCAACAATCGCTTCTGGTTCTACTTCTTTTACTTCTACCTTTTCAATTTCCTGACGCTTATAGGCTGGCTTGTCTTCTACTACAGTCGTTACTCTCTTTACAGACGGATCCAACACCCTCAAAAAGGGTTTACCATCTTTATAAGTAAACTCAAATTTTTTATCCCAATCTGGTTCATTCATGCTGTACCCATAAATACCCAGGAGCTTATTCTTTTCTTTGTCCCAGTTTCTGATACTATCAAAATACTGTGATCCATAAGCATTAAGCAGTTGTAAAAGCAACATCACTTTGTGCAAACAAATAGAATGTATTTCTTCTGTACACTTACAAGAGCTATCAAAATTTCTTTCTTCATTACGCTGAAGCACAAGCGGGAAGGTTTCGCCATTAAGCTCGAGCTTTGCCTCCACGCGTTCATCTTTAGCACTGATGATATTTGCTTTGTTTGTCCTTAATAAAATTTCAGCTTTTTCACAAACTTCAGGTGTGGCAAGCAGACGGATGGTTTTCAGATCAATCTGTTTCATCTTGATCACCGTATGCTTTTGATCATAGCGAATCGTATTATCGCCAATCATGTTACGATCAATCAGGTCTTGTAATTGAAGGAGTGCAGCCGCTTCATGTCGGCATATATCTCCAAGGTTATACGGACAAGTACACCTGAGTGCCATTGCACGAGCATCCTTGTATTTCTGAACATGTACTTTGTAGAAGGTACTGTAATTGTCGTCTTTCACCCGAAAAGTGACCGAACCCATTAAATCGTCGTGTTCCACGAATTCTACGTACCCAATTGCATGAATTTTCTTGCCTCGGCGGATCACTTCATCGGTACCATTGTTATAAACGAACTTGAGCAGGTGCGAAAGGGACATATTTCAGAAATGGTGAATCCGCAAGTTAACACAATTTCGCCGCCCAACAGCATTGAATTTGAATAAATTTACACTGTTCCCTATTCCCTGTTGCCTAATGCCTATCCTAATGCGAATCCCTTGTAACACTACTACCAGACCCTCCTCTTAGAAAATCCATATCAGCGCCAAGGTGTGCTTGTTCAACATGTTCCTGATATAATTTTACATACCCTCTTGTTGCTTGCGGATGAGAAGCTGTCCAATCTGCTTTTCTTTTTTCTATTTCCGCTTCACTGACTATTAATTGCAATGATCTATTTTCAACATCTAAAGAAATCATATCACCATCTTGAATAATAGCTAGGGTTCCTCCAATAGCAGCTTCAGGTGAAACGTGCAAGACGACTGTCCCGAAGCCAGTCCCGCTCATTCTGCCATCTGAAATCCGCACCATATCAGTAATTCCTTTTTCTAATAATTTTTTGGGGATGGCCATGTTGCCTACTTCCGGCATGCCGGGGTATCCAACGGGACCAACATTTTTCAAAACCATGATGGAATTTTCATCGATGGCCAAAGAAGGATCATCTACGCGAGCATGATAGTCCTCGATATTTTCAAATACTACAGCTGGACCAGTATGCTTCATCAAATGTTTACTTGCAGCACTGGGTTTGATGACTGCACCATTTTCACAGAGATTTCCAAAAACCACGGCGAGTCCGGTTTCTACCTTAAATGGCTTTTTCAAATCAGTTATCACATCTTCCGTAAATGATTTTGCATCTGCACAATTCTCAGCAACCGTCTTTCCATTGGCTGTAATAATTTGTTGATGCAGTTTATCGCCCAAATATTTAATTACTACTGGTAATCCACCAGCATAATAAAAGTCCTCCATGAAATATTTTCCAGAAGGCTGAAGATTAGCGAGCAAAGGAATACCTGCAGAGTTTACATGAAAATCTTCGAGCTTCAGTTCTACACCAATTCTATTAGCTATAGCTAATAGATGAACTACAAAGTTGGTCGACCCACCAATAGCCGCATTCACACGAATCGCATTTTCAAATGCTTCACGGGTTAGGATATCAGATGGCTTAAGATCTTCTTTAACCATCTCAACAATACGAGCACCTGAATATTGTGCCAACACTTTTCTTCTGCTGTCCGCTGCAGGAATTGCTGCATTCGATGGTAAGGTTAACCCTAATGATTCCACCATACAAGCCATGGTGGATGCAGTGCCCATTACCGCACAATGTCCAGCGCTTCTGCACATACAGGCTTCAGCAACTGTCAGTTGTTCTTGAGACATATCACCACTTCTTACTGCATCATTGAAACGCCAAACATCTGAAGTTGCAATGGGCTTACCCTCATACCTGCCCGTAAGCATAGGTCCACCAGAAACTACAATCGTCGGTATGTTTACACTACAAGCACCCATCACCAATGATGGCGTTGTTTTATCGCAACCACACAATAACACTACACCATCCATTGGGTTGGCACGAATAGATTCTTCCACGTCCATACTTGCCAGGTTTCTATACAACATGGCAGTCGGTTTGATCAACGTCTCACCCAAAGACATTACGGGAAACTCAACAGGAAAACCACCAGCAGCAATAATCCCCTTTTTCACTGATTCAGCCAGCTCCCTAAAATGTGCATTACAGGGGGTAAGCTCACTCCAAGTATTACATATGCCAATAACCGGTTTCCCCCTGAATTCTTCATCAGGAATCCCCTGGTTCTTCATCCAGGCACGATAAATGAACCCATCTTTTCCTGTTCTTCCAAACCAACCCTGACTGCGTAATGATATATTAGACATTTTTAAAATGTTTGTATCAATTTACGATGCCCATTTGTATTTACCATAAATGAGATTACTTTTATGGTTTAGTGATGTTGAATATGAAATGGCTTTTAACACTAACTTTCTTTTTAATCGTCAGCTCGACAAATAGTCAAGATTCAGTTATCATTGGCAACAAAGGATTGAATCGCATCTATGAGATGGATGGACCTATCCATTTTAGTCATCAGCTTCGCAGTAAATTGTTTTTTATAAAGGAAGAAGGATTTTTTTCAAATTTTCATCAGGCATTAATTAAAGGGAAAAAAGATCTTTACATCACAACAGAGGGTACTGGAAGAATTTATCAAGTGACTGATAAGAAAAGTGATTCTCTATTTATAAAAAAATTAGATACTACAGTTTTTTTTGGTTACAATAACGCCGCATATTCTTTTTTATACAATGACACGCTCATGTCGTTTGGTGGTTTTGGTTATTGGAGAGTAAATGGAATTTTGCGTTATTACAGTTTTAAAAATCAAGAATGGGATGCTTTACCATTAAACCAGGAAATTCCTGCATCAAAAGAGTGTCTGTATTTTGACAGGCCATCCAATCAGTTGTATTTTTTACAACTGCCTTATTTAGACGCCGCAATAAATAAAGAACATAAAGAACAATACGTTTTTAAACTAGATTTAGTTAACAAGCGCAATGAACTACTTGGTGAATTAAGTCGGGAAGCTTATTCCTTTTTTCCGGTAGGCATTCAATATTTATCTGTTGAGTTGCCTTCTCTTGGTGGTGAATTAATTGTCCTTGATGGAAGAAATATTTATTTACTTGACTTCAAAAATAATGGTGTCTATACCTTATCTAATAAGGCTATAGAAAAAACATTTTTTTCAAATTCTGTTGGCATACATATTGATTTAGCCTTTGAACAAAATGGAAAACTTTATTTCTCCAGGTCGAATGATCCAAGCCATCAACTTGATTCCATTCCAATCAGCATAAATGACTTTACTAAGCTTGATTATCCACTTTATATTCCTGAAAAGAATTATACTTTTCTCTATATAGGAATTGGAATTGTTTTCATCTCACTTTTCAGTTTTGTTATTTATCGAAAAAGAAAGAGAGATAATAACATACCAACTCAAGAATATACATTAAGTGATGGAAGAGAAAATGAATTCAAAGCACACGAAATAGATTTAATTCAAAAAATTTATCAAATTAGTCAAGCAGGTAAAAGCTATTCTGTCGAAGATGTCAACCAAGTACTTGGCTTGAGTAAGAAATCATTAGAAATTCAAAAGAAAATTCGGACAGAAACCTTAAATAAAATCAATCACAGGTTTAAAATGAAACACGAGACTGATGAGGATTTGATTGAACGTATTCGTTCTGAAGAAGACAGAAGGTTCTATAGATATATTATCCGTGAAGAAAACGGTAAAAAAGCACTCGGACTTTAACCTACTACTAATCGATCGCCTTTAAAAATAGGTAATACGTTTGCACCATCGGCTGTAAGACAATAACGAATGTCTTTTTCTAAACCATAATTGGTCAAGCGATGATAATGAGTAGCGCCGCGATCACGCATAAATGCAAAACGATCTTCGCCTGCTTCTAAAAATAAATTCTCTGCCATTTTGGAAGAGTCGCAATGAATCGTAAAATGTTCTTTAACTCGATTGATAACTGCACCTGCAAATAAAGTATCCTCCATGTTCACGCGGTCTTTCCAGGCTGCGCAACCGAGTAAAACATTTTTATCTGTTTTAATGAGATGATCACAAACAGCTGAAAGATTGGGAAAAGAACCTGTAATAATCTCAGGTGCACCATTGTCCAGTGCCATGTGTAACAACTTGGTACCATTGGTGGTAGTCAGCACGAGAATTTTATCTTCTACAAAAGATCGAGGATATTCAAAAGGAGAATTACCATAACTCAAACCATCGGCTACTTTACCATCGCGTTCACCAGCAGTGATTCCACCCATCTCTTCTCCAAGCTCAATACATCTTTGAACAGACGAAACAGGAATCACACATGATGCGCCATTGTACAAAGCAGTTGCAATGGTTGATGTTGCGCGCAACACATCAATAATGACCACCACACTGTTGGTGATATCATATAAGTTCAATAAAGCAGGAGAGAGGCATGTAAATAAACTGCGTTCCTTAGCACTCATTACAAGACTATTTTACAAATGGAAGTTGTACAACGACAGCTTTCATTTGTTTGTCGCGTATATCTATAAAAATTTCTGAGCCAACAGTCGCAAAATCACTCAACACATAACCCATTCCTATTCCTTTGTTAAGGGTAGGGGATTGTGTTCCCGAAGTAACGCGACCAATTAAATTTCCTTCAGCATCACGGATGATGTAATCATGACGAGGAATGGCACGGTCGGTCATTTCAAAACCGACCAACTTCTTTTCAGTCCCGGTCTCTTTTTGTTTCTTCAAAAATTCAGAAGCAGTAAATGTTTTATTCAATTTAGTAATCCAACCCAACCCAGCTTCATATGGTGTTGAATAATCATCAATATCATTGCCATATAAACAATAGCCTTTCTCTAAACGCAAGGTATCTCTTGCACCTAAGCCGACAGGCTTGATGCCAAATGATGCACCAGCTTCAAAAATGGCATTCCAAATTTTGACAGCATTATCACCTTCGTTTTCAAAATAAATTTCTACACCCCCTGAGCCAGTGTAACCTGTCGCACTCACCAATACATTCTCAACACCAGCAAACTTTCCTTTAGAAAAAGTATAATACTTCATGTTGAGGATATCCATGTCCGTCAGCGGCTGCAAGGCTTTGGTAGCATTTGGACCTTGCACTGCCAACAAACAAGTCTTATCAGATATGTTATGCATTTCTACACTGCCGTCATTAAATTGCATGATCCATTCCCAGTCTTTTTCAATATTGGAAGCATTCACTACCAGCATATAGACTTTGTTTTGCTCAATGCAATAAACAAGCATATCATCTACAATACCACCATTCTCATTGGTAAGGCAACTGTATTGCGCTTGTCCATTAGTAAGTTTAGATGAGTCATTAGTGCCAACTTTTTGTATCAAACCCAAAGCATGCTCTCCTTTTAGGATGAATTCACCCATATGGCTTACATCGAAAACACCCACATTGTTTCTTACAGTATGGTGCTCATCGTTGATCCCTGAATAAGAAATAGGCATGTTATATCCTGCAAATTCAGCCATCTTGGCACCAAGTGCGAGATGTAAGTGGGTAAATGGAGTTGATTTCATGGATGCAAATATAAAAAAAAGGGGCCATGCCCCTTTGATTACCTTCCTAATTTCAACAAATTCATTGTCCCAAAGAAGAGCCGCCTGGTCCTGGATGGCGAAGAAAAAACAATTTCATCTTCTTTATCCTCTTCAAGTGTTGGACGATCAGGAGCTACTGGAGGTGTGGGCGGTTTTGGTAAAAATGTGTTTAGTTTAACATTGATTGAAGTGTCGCCATCTTTAATCTTAATATCCATGTCTTCTATTTCAATCCCATTATCCTCAATTTCTTTTTCAAATTTCTTCATCATTTTATCCAAACGCTCATCATCACTTAATTCTCCTTTATTCTTGCGTTCAATTCCATCATCTTTCATAATATACCAAACCCCAGTTCTCCAGCTTGACTCTTCATAATCATGATCGATTTGAATATTCAATCCACGTTGTCCTGATCTGACTGAATACCAGCTTAATTCGTCTGCGCGCTTATCGATATATATTTCTTTGCCAAGTGGAACTTTTATTTGAACCATCACTTGCTGGTTCCTGAATTTGGTTTCAGTAGTTATTGGGAAAGAGATAGGCAACTGAAGTACACTATCAAGCTGACTAACCTTATAGCTAATCATTTCTGCAAAACCTTCTGCTTCAGCTGCAGAGGAGGATCTAGCTCTTTTAATTAAGGTCACATGAAAGAATGTATCGGGACTTTTTTCAATAGCTAAACGAATATTAGAGATTAGCAATGAATCTTCGTTACGTGATAAAAATATTCCATCATTATCATGTGTGATATCAAAATCATTGTCAAAATCAAAGTCGAGTGGATAATAATTACCATCAGCTTCTTTAAATTCAATTTTTAATTTACCTGTACTTGGCTGAACCATAGCTACTTCTTCTTTTACAGAACCCGGACGCTTCAATTGCTTGGAAACAGTTGCAACCAGCATAACTAATGCTACCCAACCTAATGCCCAAAGTGAACCAAAAGTGATGGCAATTGCATTTGATTTGGACTTATGTCCAATAATAGCACGAACCAACCACTGCACCAATGCAATTACAGGAACAAGAATAAATAAAATCAATGTGCCCCATGCATACCATTGAATGGCACTACCATCAGCAATGAAATCTTTCAATGGCATCAGGGCATTTGCAGTTGCACCAATACCAAATACCGCAGCAACTAAAGCAATAGCAACGATACTAAAAATGAACAGGAAGAAAATTTTAAATAAGGTTACGATTAATCGTAGAAGCTTATTTCCTGTTTTTCTAACTGATCCTGTTTCTCCAGTAAAGTTTTTTGCTGACTCGTTTACTTCATTGCCCCATTCGTTGACCTTCGTTTCGATATTTTTTGACCAAGCAGAAGCATTTTCTTTAACGTTCTTCTTTACCCCTTGCAACTCATCTTGTACTTTATGTTTGATGGATTCCAGATCTACACGTTGTCCCTTCATTTCCAATTTCTCAGAAGCTGTAACCGCCTTTGGTACTACTACCCATAGTATGATGTAGATCAAAAACATCGTACCAGAAAACGAAGCTGCTACAGGGAAGAATAAAATAGTAAATGGAATTTCAAAAAATCCAACAATTAATGGCAGTACAAAAATCAATCTTGGAATCCAAACTGCAATTCTGAAATATTGCGCAATACCACTACAAACACCACCAATTACTTTTTGATCTGCATCACGATATAATTTTCTGGTAACAGCAACAGGATTTAAATACCTCGATGGTAAAATTGCCCATAAAATGATGTACAATACCAACCCTGTTCCAAATGCTCCAAAGGCCAGCATAGCAAATAACACACGTACTAAAGTGGTATCAATTTTTAAATAAGCGCCAATACCACTACATACCCCACCCAAGATCTTATCATTTTCGTTTCTATACAATGAACCTCTTGGAGATGGATCATATTTGAAATGTTGAGATTCCTCTTTTTGTGACGATGATGTAGAATCATTTGTTTGTTCATCAAATGACAATTCATCAAATTGTTCTGGGCGACCCATGCTTGCAATGATGGCATCGACATGGGCTTCACTGATGAATGATTGTCCCGCTTTTAGTTTCTCACTAAACAGCTCAGCAATTCTGTTTTCAATGTCATTGATGATTTCTTCTTTGCCATCTTCTTTGGCAAAATAAGTACGGAGACTTTCGATGTATTTTTTTAACTCTTCATAAGCCGGCTCCTCAATCGGAATCACCCTACCTTGAAAGTTGATGTTTATTACCTTGTTCATAACGATGTTTTGAAATTGATTAGTTGTTGTTTGAAGAGTTGTCTGTTGACAGTTCACTGTTATCCGTTGTGGGTTGTGGGTTGTCAGTTGTCGATTCACTTTTCTCGGTTGGCGGTTGACTGTTAACCGTTAACTGATAACCGTCAACTTCACCCTGCTCCCTACTCCCTATTCCCTGGCTGTCAATCACCCTCTCCACTCCATCAGCCATCTCTCTCCAGGTATTTTCCAGGTCTTTGTAAAAAGCTGCACCTTTCTCCGTCAGGGAAAAATATTTCCGGGGCGGCCCACCTGAACTTTCTACCCAACGGTAGTTCAGCAAGTCTGCATTCTTCAATCTTGTAAGTAATGGATAAAGCGTGCCCTCGAGGATGTTGAGGTTGGCCTTTTTCATCTCCTCAATGATATCACTGGGATAGGCCTCGCCACGCTGAATGATGGACAGGATGCAGAATTCAAGCACCCCTTTCCTCATCTGACTCTGTGTATTTTCAATGTTCATTGTACTGTTTTTGAACGTGAATGATCAATAACAGTACAAATGTATGTACTTTTTACAATACTATGCAATACATAGTAGTATTTTTTTTACAGTACTTTAAAAATACTTAACTATATGTATTTTTTCCTGACGTCCACCTATATAATAAAACCTATTTCCGTCGAAAAATCCGTCTTCTTCCAGCATAATTCGGATGTCTTTGCCCCATTCTGGGATAAATGTGCTGGCATTTAGCTCAATAGAATAGGCAGTATTAGGGAAAAGTTTATAATCACCACTCCCTGGAACCCCCTGTTGCATGTCCCACATACCGATAGTTGGACCAGCAGCGTGACCATGTAATCCGAGTGGATGGGTATAGATACTGGGAACGATTCCCTCAGATTTGGCTTGGGCAAGTGCAGCCAACAACATTTCATTACCAGTTCTTCCTGTTTTAAACTGAGAAGTGAGAATGTCTTGAAGACGGTTGCCGTTGGCAAAAGCTTTTTTAATGGAAGCTGGCACATCAGTCTCACCTGGCTTCAATACATAGGCATGTTGCTGAACATCTGTGTTCAATCTTAAATAGGTGATGCCAAAATCGACATGCAACAAATCACCCGGACGAACTACATCATCTTTTGGTCGGTTTGAAAAACTGCGCAAGTGCTCGAAGTTCGCAGTATCATTTCTTTGGATAGCAACTGATGGATGAAACCATGTCGACAAACCAAGGTCGTTCACTTTTTGTCTGAACCACCAAACCAAATCATCTGTCGTTGTCACACCAGGTGTAATGATTTTAGCAGAAAATCCTTCAGCGATGATGTCGTGTGAAATTTTTACCAACTGCGGATAGAATTGCATCTCACGATCGGTGCGGGTTTCCAGCCAGGCGACTGCCAACGGTTCCGCACTAACAACTTTTTTCTTGAAGGCATCAGGAAGTATGTTCATCAACATACCATGATGTGTATGATCCAAACCATCTGCATGTCCGTAATCTTCAGAAGTGTTGATAGCAATTTTATTAGGACTGCGACTAACAATGATATCCTTTAACGCATCCCACTGATCAGGAAATTTATTCATGTCCCACGATGCCTTGATCGATTCACCAACATTGTATCTGGCGATGGCCAGTTTCTCTACCTCTTTCTTCTTTGCATCTTTATAAAAAACCAACATGGTGGTTCTTCTTGCAGATAGCCATGTTGAAGGCAACATGGTCTTCAACACAGGATCTTCATTGTATTCCCTTGAAATCACTACCCACATATCAATACCCGTCCTCTCCATCAATTGAGGCAGTAATACATTGAATCTTTCATTCAATATTTCGTCGATTACTTTGGACTCTTCACGTTCAGAGAGAACTTGGGCAGAAGTAAATTGAAAAGAAAATAGTGTGGCAATAACTAGTAGAAATAGATTTCTCATCATAAATATATTTGAGATGTCAATTCAGGATACACCTTGTTCATCCACTAAAATAATCTATAGCTGGGAAATTACTCAAAACACTGAATAATTTTACTTAACATATTGAGTAAAATCTAAAAGAACCTATATAACCATCTTCAAATTCTGGGATAAATTACTACTTACCTTGCATTCGTTCGAGGATTTGTTGCCAACTATAGAACTGAAATGTCTTATTATCGCTCATCGCTACAAATAAACCTCCTTTGAAGCCTGGTAATTCTACTGATGTTATCTCAGATCCATCTGAATTGTTGGTAGCGAAAGGGATGCTCTTAATCAGTTTATGTTCATGTGGATTGGTAGTTGATCCTTGTCGCGCATAAACATTAAACCTGTTAGCAGATTGATCCGACACTAAAATATATCCTTCGTTGTTTGAAGTAGCATAAATAGAAATACCCTCATTATCTTCTTTAAACTCATTTGCTCCAAAAATAGCCAGCTGAACATCTGCACTATCGGGGTCAGCATGATATTTACATATACCTACCTGCTCATCAGAATAATAAATATAACCGAACTGATGGTCGACTGCTATCGATTCAATCTCTTTTTTACCGGAATATGCACCAAACTTCCTAACCAATTTTGCTTTGACCACATTCGATGAATCATATAATAAGTATTGGTATAGGTAACCAGACAATGGGCCTTCTTTTCGACCTACGATAGCAAAAATATTTCCGTCTCTTTCTCTTTTGTACAAAGCAATTCCCATGGGAAGATTCAAACTATCATCCTCAAATACTTTAATTCCACCATTATCAATTACTTCCATAGAGGGCAAAGCAAAAACACGAATCGATTGTTCATCTCGTTCTGTTGCGACAGCTATATCAACTTTTGTTTTATTGAAATTGAAACCATAAGCAATGTCCACATTATTCACTCTTTTAAGTTGGAGCCTTGATCTGTTGCTATCAATTTTACCCTTTAAATTAAAAACATAAATACCACCTTTCGATTTATGCTTATCCGTGCCCAAAACAAGACTGCTATCCAGATTAGAATGGTTTATCCAAATAGCAGGATCATCTGTATCACCAAAAACAGTATCTGTTACCACTAAAGGTTGTAATGCAGATTCTACTTTAGATGGAGTTGAGCAAGAAGAAAAAACTGATATTAAAATCAAAACTGGATATACAATAGCCCTCATAATCTAAAATTAAAAAACTCCCGGTATAAAATATACCAGGAGCTGCATGTGGATACGGGTGGTTATTTTAACAGGTCAAACTTTAAACCAAAGTTCATTCTAGGACCATAAAATTCAATTTGAGCAGTTCTACTCTTATCCCCCTGATAATAACGCAATGGTTGATTGGTGATATTGTTGATTTCAGCGAAGAAACGAAGCTTCTTGTTGAATGCATATGAACCATTGAAATCAAGGAAGAATTGTTTGTCGTAATAACGATCAAAGAAAGCATCTTCATTGTAGCCAGCATCATCGCTATCATCTACGTAAGCTGCTGTATAGTTAGCTGATAAACGCAAGACAATTTTCTTGTTCTCGTAAGACAATGAACCATTGAACATGTGAGGCGCTGTACCAGGCAGAGTTACATTCTCGCGAATTAAAGCACCACTTCCATCATAAATACCTTTGGCTTTAGAGGTAGTATAGGTATAGTTAGTATAGATCCCAAAACCTTTCCAGAAACCAGGTAAGAAGTCGAGTTGACGCTGGAAGGCAACTTCAAATCCAAATACATCAACCGGACTACCATTTCTCCTTTGAATAAACTGCCAGTTGTCGCCTGGTGCAATTGGATTATTTGCTACAGTTGGAAAATCAGCAGCAAATTTTTCAGTTGTATAGCTCTCATCTCTATAAGCATAAAAGAAATTATTAAGATGCTTGTAGAAAACTCCACCTGAGAAAATACCAACTGACTTAAAGTAACGCTCAAACATCAAATCAACATTAGTTGATTTAATTGGCTTCAAGTTTGGATTACCTGCACTTAACTCAAGGTCACTTGGTAATACATTGAAATATGGGACTAAATCATAGTACTTGGGACGAGCGATGCCAGTTGTAACTGCTGCTCTCCAAATCATGTTATCTGAAGCAGCATAACGGAAGTTAACACTCGGTAAAACATTCAAGTAGCTATTCTTCAAACTTGCTTGTCCCTTTAATGTTTCCTCGTCTTCAACAATGTTACCTGTATAATTCAAAGATGTATTTTCAAGGCGAATACCAGCCACCATAGTCAGCTTATCAGAAAACTCCTGGTTTAACTGAAGATAGCCAGCAGTGATAGTTTCTTTTGCCTTATAGTTACCAGCAAGGTATTCCGCGGGAGCATCAGCTTCTTCAAATAATGATCTATCTGTGAAATTAAGACCGCCCAAATATCTAGGATCTACAAAATCACCAACTTTGTATTTATCACCAGCATAATAATTTGCAACATCTTGATTTTTTAATCCCAACAAACTAATATTGGCAAAGTTAGCTGCGGTTGCCCCGATAGGAGTATATTCAAAAAATCTGTTCGCTCTAACTTTTGTTTTCTCTCTTAACCTCAAACCATACTTCAAAATGCTTTTGCTATTGGAAGAAAGAGGTTGAGAAAATCCGAGTCTAACATTAAAATCTTCTTCAAACTGATCTTGAAATTCTTCAGTCAATTCATTCAATCTTGTATAAGAGGTAAGTGGTGTTGTTGAAGTTAACAATGGAAATTCAGGATCAATAATATCTTGTGTAACTTGTATTGATCTTCTTCCCATTGAAACATAACGCTCGTTAGGTCTAACCTCTGAAGCTCTTGCATACTGAGCACTCCAATCGAATTTCACCTTACCAAACAGATGATCACCTCGTACCTGTAATGAACGAACACGTTGATCTTCTAGCCTTCTGGCTTCACTTCTCTCATCATCAATTCCGCCTTTGGTCTGACGCAATACTTCACCATTATTGTATCCTGTGATGTTTCCTGCAGCATCATAAAGAATATTGGTAGCTCCGCCACGGAAACGATGACGTAAACGGAAGCGGTTTTCCAAATCATCTCTCCAGTTGTAAGAACCAACTACATAAATTGTACTTGTGGGAGATAATTTAAAATCAAGGGTAGCAGAAACAGAACGACGAACACGCTTTACATCATATTTTCTGATATCATGATCTGAAACATAAAGCTTACCATTTGCATCTTTAGACCAAACTGCCTCAACGTTATCTGAACCAAAATCGTTTGAATTGATAGATCCATTCAACAGATAACCAAATTTGTTGTTCTTACTTCTATTACCTACAATAAAGTTACCTGTCCCGATAAAACCATTTCTTATTGTATTATATCCACCTGCAAGTGTGCCTGATAATCGCAAGCCATTTGAAGGAGCGCGACTAATCAAATTTACAGAACCACCTATCGCATCTGCATCCATTTCAGCTGTCAGTGTCTTATTTACTTCAACTGTTTGGATCATATCTGCAGGTATCAAGTCCATTTGAACTCTTCTGTTATCTCCTTCGGCAGATGGAATCCGCTCACCATTGAAATTAACAGCGTTCAACTCTGGACCCATTCCTCTGATGATGATATTTCTTGCTTCACCCTGATCATTTTGCATAGTAATACCGGGTACGCGTCTGATAGCATCACCTATATTAGCATCTGGAAAACGACCTATCTGATCTGCAGAGACTATATTGGTAACGTTTAAATTATTCTTCTGCTGACTCAACGCTTTTGCTTGTCCCTTTAAACGATCGCCGACAATCAATACTTCTTTCATTGAATTAGTACCCGACTGCATTTGTTCTATCATATCGTTAACACCATCTTTGATGTCAATCTGACGATCAATTTTTTGGTACCCGATGTATTCAATGGTAAGTGTATAACGACCACTTTTCAATCCTTGAAATACTGCTGATCCAACTTGATTTGAAATTGCTTGTCTGTTACCAGGCATTAATCGAACACTCGCACCAGGCATGTTCAACTTCTCTTCATCTATTACCTTAACATTTAAAATAGATTGTGCATTTGTAGTCAATACTGAAACTACTAATGTCAAAAAAAATAAGATTTTTCTCATTTGCAGATATTTCAGCAAAAGTCTTTGGTTGGTATTACCGAAATGTTATTCCTGAATTAAGCAAACATCATATGAATGTTGTGTAAATATGAATCACTCCACTATCCTCAACTTAGCATAATTGAGCATGATCTTTTTCTCACCGTTGAGATCAAATTTGATGGTAGCAATGGGGTTGTGGGCAGCGCCTTCCATTTTGAGGACTTCCCCAAAACCAAATTTCTGGTGCTCCACTTTTTGTC
>VFQT010002217.1_pt1 | contig 20567 bp, 14 predicted proteins | sample 3512381 | NCBI WGS metagenome assembly VFQT01 (sample SAMN10412376, study PRJNA504923) | tailings metagenome | isolation source: Relicate 2 Philex TSF3 active mining site | place: Philippines: Tuba, Benguet | collected 2017-08-29
TCTGGAAATCTCTCTCCATCCCAAAATCAACTACCACCAATTAACGGATGCACCCGGTCAGATGCGGCGTACGTGACGTTTGGGGTGTACGTGACGTTCCCGGCGCATGCGACGTTCACAGGTCTGCAAGTTGCCGACGCGCAGCAGGATTGACGGCGTAGTCGACGAGACTCAAGTCGCAGGTCATCTGAGCGCGGAGAATTGTCATTCACGGTCGGATAATGATCCGACTCACACTATGCCGCTTTACGTTCGGACTTTTCTGACTGCTTCGTCAGCTTCTGTCGCAGTCGCTGCATTCCTCGAATCCAGCGATCGTAATCTGCGCCCTTCATCCGATAAAACTCCAGGACTTCCGGATGAGGAAGGATAAGGAATTCTTCTTTGGCGATCCCTTCAAAAATCGCAGTCGCTGCCTGATCTGCTGTGATCGAATGCAAATGGAGGTAGCGGTGGATAGGATCAGAATCATCCAGCATGTCTGTTTCGACTCCCAGAGGACACACGCAGGAAACTCGGATGCCGCTGCGGCCGTAACATGTTGACAACCATTCCGCGAGTGCGACGTCGGCATGTTTCGTCACCGAGTACGAGGCAGATCCAATCTCTGTCAGCAGACCTGCCGCGGACGCTGTCTGTACCAGGTATCCTTCGCCTCGAGCCAGCATCGCTGGAACAACCGCTCGTGCGGCGTACAGGCGCGACATGACATTCACGTCCCACATCCGCTGCCATTCGGCATTGGTCGATTCAAGTCCGCCTTTGAAGGTGATGCCGGCGTTCGAACAGAAGATGTCAATGCGGCCTGCCAGTCGCTGAGTTTCTCGGACCAGGTTCTGAACCTCTACTTCGCGTCCAACGTCGCAGCCAACCCCCACGGCGTTCCCACCCAGCTCAGCAGCCAGCTGAACAGCTTCGTCCACATTACGGTCGGACACGACAACAAGTTCTGCGCCGGCCTGAACGGCAGATCGGCACATCGCCGCGCCAATTCCCCGAGCGGCTCCGGTGACCACGATGACTCGTCCCTGAATTTCCATGCTGGCTTCCTGCAGTCTAATCGCTTCGGCGTTTACAGTTCCGCTGTTTTCCGGTGCTGCATCGTGCAGCGTCCCTCGACAATGTAATCAAGCCTGCACACTTTGTCAGCAGCAGACATTACGCGTAGCCGCACTGCACAACTCAAACCTGCATCGAACATCGCGGATTAGCCACCCGCCGAAGTTCCTCCGATCCAGCGAAATCTCTTCGGGGCTGTGGGCTTCTCAAAGTACTTTATGGCGAAAGGGCGATATGCCGGGCCATCCGGACGCGAAGCGGTCCACATGTCATTTGTTTGGATCCACTTATGGTTCTTCTTGTTGATCCGTTCGGTTGTTTTGTACTTTGCTTCGTCGCTCGTCTCGAACCTGGAGAAAATCGCCATATGGTCACTCCAGAGAAGAATGTCACCATTTTGGGATGGTTCTCCTGAGGCAAGCTCCCGGAACTTACCGGAGGTCTTCACATATTTTTCAAATGTTGCTGTCGCCTGATATTCGTATTTGAACCCGGCAGCTTCATAGATTTTTGCAGTGCTTCCGCTGCAGTCTCCTCCACCCTTCTCACCCGGCTTTGAAGCAGCACCAATTTTCGAATACGGGGTGCCAAACCATGCGGCCGCAGCCTTTGTGATCTTCTGGCCGTCTGAGTTCGAGATATCCTTTGATTTATCTGGTTCACTCATGCCTGCGTTCCTATGTCAACCTGTTGAAAAGAGAGGATAACACTCTTGCGGCGCCGTTGAACGATGGAGCGCTCCGATGCGGCCACCGCTCAGTTGCCTTGATGGCACAATGGGTTGAGATCGCACGAAGTTCAGCAGACTACTGAATCCGCACTCGGAATGGCATCATCATCATCAGGACCGGTTCACGCTGGAACAGGTCCAGAACTGGCCAGTGCTGAAGTGTCTGCTGAGCTGAAATGGGAAGCGAACGAACGCATCGAAAGGCTGGCGGGATTCTTCGGCATCGCCCATCCTTCGCCTGCCGTCCCGTGAAAATTCGAACGCGTGCAAAAGTTTTACCAGGGTCCTCGATTTGGAGCAACTCATTCCGTTTGATTCCAGAAGTGATGAGAATCGGTCCGGATGCCTCGGACATCGGAAATTTGAAATCTGAAATTTCAAATCCAGAAACCTAGTTGCCGCGGCGAACCAGACACTCACAATAGACGATCGTTGGCAGAGGAGCAGACGTTCGCTGGATGGAAGCATCTGGAGGAAAGTCCGGGCTCCACAGGGCACGGTGGTGGGTAACGCCCACCGTCCGCGAGGATCGGGAAAGTGCAACAGAAAGCAAACCGCCGAACGGCAGTCTCGACTGCGCGTGGTAAGGGTGAAACGGTGCGGTAAGAGCGCACCAGCAGTCCGGGTGACCGGCTGGCTGGGTAAACCCCATCGGGAGCAAGGCCAAGCAGACGGAACGGTTGTTTCGGCAACCTCGAATCGGCCCGGTTCGCAGCACCGTCGGGTAGGCTGCTAGAGGCGGCGAGCAATCGCCGTCCCAGAGAAATGAACGTCTTCGACAAAACCCGGCTTATCGCTCCTCTGCCAACATTCCTTTTGAGACCACCGACTCATTAACCGACGGATCTTTCTGCCGGCGTGATTCCATCATGACAGTAACTTCATCTGCATACTCACGAGCATTCCCGATGAAATTCGTAGTGCTCCTGGTGATTGCCATCGCATCCGGGGCCTGGTACTGGCAGCAGACACAGAAGCCAGAACCAAAACCCAAAACAGTTTCCATGGTGCCTGAAGCTCGGACTGAAGTGCATGCACTGGGAAGGCTTGAACCCGCCGGGACGATTCTCCAACTGGCTCCGGAATCGGGAAACGAAGGCGCGATTGTCCGAGAGCTTCTGGTCCGTGAGGGCGACGATGTCAAATCCGGCGCTGTGCTCGCGGTCTTCGACAACGTGATCCGTCGGCAGGCCAAAGTTGATGAAGCCAAAGCACGAGTTGATGCAGCTCAGGCTAAGCTCGATCAGGTCAAAGCCGGAGCACGGATTGGAGAAGTTAATGCTCAGGAGGCTGTTGTTGCACTGGCACTCAAACAGTCCGAAGTGGCTGCAAGGGAATTGAAGCGGGCAAAAGAACTTCATCAGCTGAAAGCGCTGAATGACGAACAGCTTGACGATCGACAGTGGGAATATGATCGTCTGATACTCGAACATCAGCGAGCCACGGGAACACTGGATGGCCTGAAGGAAATTCGGGAGACCGATGTTCGAGTCGCCGAGAAGGAAGTTGCCGCGGCTCAGGCTGCTCTGCTGGTTGCTGAAAGAGAACTTCAATCATCATCACTCAGGTCGCCGACCGACGGAAGAATTCTCCGTATTCACACATATCCTGGTGAACGATTGAATGATCGGGGGATGATCGAGCTGGGTGACGTGCAGCATATGCAGGCCGTCGCTGAAGTGTTTGAGGGGGACGTGCCACTGATCGAAGAAGGGATGAAGACGGAGGTTGTCATTGACGGTTCGGGCGAACGACTTCAGGGAACGGTGCTGAGCATCGGACATGTCGTGGCTCGCAAGATTGTGCTGACCAACGATCCGGTCAGTGACACGGATGCACGTGTCGTCGAAGTCCGCATCGCCCTTGATGCGGCATCCATCGCGAAAGTTCAACGGCTTGCGAATACCCGAGTGGAAGTGCACATAAGGCTGGATCCCGCTCCCGTTCAAACCAGCGTTGCGAGTCCTGTGTCGTCGAACTAAAAGTGCCTCGTGTCTCTGACGCGAGCCTCTTACCAGGCAGGTGCGGAACAAATGGGATTCAATAATTCGGCGGGCCTCACACTTGGGCATGTCAATTGCATTCTCACAGATCGGTGATGCTCGTTTTTGCGACGACGCCGGGGTTGGCGTGTTGGCGTTCGGCCGCAAGGTGATGATTCTGAACGAGTTATGGCACCGTTTGGCCGTTCGTTGAGGGCCGTCAAAGGCGGGCGTAAATCCGGGGGCGTTGCAAAATGCTCCGGTGTTTGGCATTTTTGTTGGATATTTGAAACGGTGACGTCTTAATTCTGTGGAAAAATTCTGTACAGAATTCCTCTACCGAATCAGTTACCGCGGATCGCGATTCTTCCGCTGTTTGTCCGTTGGAATCGAGTGGGGCCAAGATGAGGTTTTCAGGTTCAATGTCCGGCAGCAGACAACGTCGCCATCGCACAGCGACGATGGTGGGCGCCTGCCTAATTGAACATCTGGAAAGCCGACAGCTCTTGAGTGCTCAAACCGTGACGCTTGGGGCGGATCACGACACAACGATCTACGATATCAGCACAGGTGATACTTCCAACGGCGCTGGTGAGTACCTTGTCGTTGGAGGATCGGGGGGGCTGTCGGCAGCTCGACGAAGCCTTCTGCATTTCGACGTTGCTTCCGCCGGGATTCCGGAAGGTGCGACCATTCTGGATGCTGTGCTTACGCTGAATCTGGCACAGTCGGTTGGTGCGTCAACCGTTGTCTCTGTCCATATCGCTCAAAAGTTCTGGGGCGAATCAAGTTCGAACGCTGCCGGCAACGAGTTTGACGGCGCACAGGCGCAGGCGTTTGATGCGACATGGCTGTTTTCATCCTACGACAGCACGGGCTGGGCATCTGCGGGCGGCGACTTTGGAGGAGCATCGGCGTCCGCCAGTGTGCTTTCCACAGGGGCCTACGAATGGACGGGCGACGGACTGGTGGCCGATGTCCAGAGCTGGCTGGATAACCCTGGTGAGAACTTCGGGTGGCTGTTGAAAAGCAGTGAGCTGGCAGGCGTCATCAAAGGTTTTGTCAGCAGAGATTCCACTAACGCGTCACTCCGTCCAAAGCTGGAGATTACTTACGAAGATCCTGTTGTGCCCACGATTGTTGAAGGTCGCAAGTGGCACGACAGGAACGCAGACGGGATCCGACAGGGTGGCGAACTGAACGCGATCAAGCTTCAGTTTCAGAACGGAAACAACTTCTACAATTCCTTCGGCGGCAAAGAGTATTGGTACCGTTCGGCATCCAATAACTCATGGTATTTCCTGAATCAGGCCGGTGAAGTTCGGCAATGGTCCGGGCAGGGTGGAAAGCTGACCGGCAGCCTGGTCGCAAGTCTTGGCACAAGAGCCTGGTACAACCCCTCCGCGGTGATCACGGTGAATGGTCCTGCGGAAGAACAGTGGATGAACGGCTTCACGTTTGAGCTGGTCAATTCCAGCGGAGTGGTTGTCGACACTGCGGTTTCCAAAGACATTGACCTGAATGGCGACAACGTCATTCAGGAAGAGACGGAACGCGGCTGGTATCGTTTCGAAAACGTAGCTCAGGGAACATACTTTGTCCGTGAAGTGGTTCCGACCGGATGGGTTCAGAGTGCCGGCCGAACATCTTCTCTGGCCAAAAGCGTCTGGCAGCTCGACCAGACTCTTGGCTTGTCCACCACCGGCAACCTGTTTGAGAACTATGGCAAGCAGGGAGAAAAATGGCTGCATGGTCAGGCGGGTTGGTACTACATCACTCCGGCTGGCGATCTGTATCGATGGAACGGCAAAACCGTGACAGCCACGGCACCGCTCGAAGGGACATTTGTCGCATCTCCGGGTCAGCCGTATTTCCGAGATGTGTCGCTGCTGTATGCCGCGGAGAATCCGGAATTCACAGTGGCCAGCGGTTCGGTTATCAGTCGGCTGGATTTCGGTAATTACCGACCAGTCACCATCGAAGGACAGGTTCTGACAGAACATGATCCGAACGGTCAGCAGAACTTTGGATCTCCGATCGCGGTGGCAGAAGTACTTCCTCCGTCCGATGTACCACCAGCACTTAGTCGAAATACCTGGTATGAAGGACAAACTGCCGGCAATCCGACGTCCTATTTTTATGCCACGTCCACTGGCCAGGTTTACCAGTGGTCAAAGGCTGCTGGCTCGGTCCTGCTGACGAGTATCTCCGGGATTTCCGGACTGTCGAAGGCCGCTATCGAGCACTACGCGTTCGTACAGGAATCATGGACGAACGATGTTCGCATCGAACTGCTCGACACCGCGGGCAACATTGTCGCGACAACTCAGACCACCAATCTGGACAAAAACGCCAACTCGCAGATTGACAGCGACTCCGAATCGGGCTGGTACCAGTTTACGAACCTGCTTCCGGGGAAGTACACGATTCGGCAGGTCGTTGAAAGCGGGACTGTATCCACGTCACACGGTTCGCTGGAGAAGCAGGCGGTTGCTCAAAGTTTGTCCGAGACCTACGGTTTCAAAGCCGGCGCGACCGACTCATTCAATTTTGGCGGGCGCAATGAACGCTGGTTCCTGAGTCGAACCAATGTCTGGCACTACATGACGCCGGATGGCAAAGTCTTTGAATGGGACCGCAACAGCGGCGGAACCCGAGGACTCGTCAAGGGACGTGAAATCGCTCAGCTCTCCGGAAGCTTTTATGTAAACCTGAACCTTTTGTTCAAGCCGACGTCTTCGAGTGTCACAGCAGTCAGCGGACAGGTCTCTTCTTTGAACCTGAGCCAGGCAAAACTGATCGACACCGTCTTTTCCTCAATCGCATCGCAGATTACCTGATCCGGGCTGCTGGCACCGTGGCAAAAAGATGGATCAGGCGGGACGAATCCCTGTCGATCGTTGCCGTTTCCGCCCGTATTGTTATCGTAGCGTGATTCCATGCCGGAATCCTGACCTGCGGCTCCGGACTGTCATGGGCATCGACTCCGTGGCAGCACATCCTTCCTCTACGATCCTCGAGGTTTATCATGGCACGTAAATCGTCTCGTCGCGGCTTCCTTGGTACATCCGCCGCACTGGGCACAGCATTCTGGGTTGGTCCCCAGACGTTCGGTCGCCCCACGCGTTCCGCACTCGAATCTCTCACCGCGGCCTGTATTGGTGTTGGCGGCAAGGGTGACAGCGACAGCAGCCACATCGCCGATCAGGATGTAGAAATCGTCGGTATCTGCGACGTTGACCGCCGAACGCTGGAAAAGAAGGCGCGCGAGTTCAAGAAGGCTCAGCAGTTTACTGACTTCCGCGAAATGCTGGACAAGCTGGGCGACAAGATCGACATCGTGAGCGTCAGTACCCCTGACCATACTCATGCCGTCGCCGCTGTGAAGGCGATGAAGATGAAGAAGCACGTGTACGTGCAGAAGCCTCTGACCTGGTCCATCAAGGAAGCACGCGTCATGCGAGAAGTCGCGGCCGAAACCGGCGTTGTGACTCAGATGGGCAACCAGGGAACGTCAGAGAACGGACTGCGTGAAGCCGTTGAAGTCATTCGCTCCGGCGCGATTGGAGACGTGTCTGAAGTTCACGTCTGGACCAACCGTCCGGTGTGGCCACAGGGCATCGGTCGACCAAAGGGCGAAGACAAGGTTCCAGATACGCTCGACTGGGATTCCTGGATTGGCCCAGCCCCAATGCGTCCTTACAAGGAAAGCGTCTATCACTCATTCAACTGGCGCGGCTGGGTCGACTTCGGCACCGGCGCACTGGGTGACATGGCTTGTCATACAACGAACCTGCCTGTGATGGCACTTGACCTGTGGGATCCAGTGGCTGTCACAGCAGTGAAGAATCCTGGCATTGTCGAAGGCGAGACTTTCCCAGGCGCAACAACGCTGATGTTCGAATTCCCGGAACGCAACGGCAAAGTGCCATGCAAGTTCTACTGGTATGACGGCGGCAATTTGCCAAACGACGATCTGGTTGCCAAGCTGCCGGAAGGCTTCCGAAAGAGGCTGGAAGAGCAGAAGAAGGGTGGCGGTCGAACCAGCGCGGCTCTGGTGGTCGGAAGCAAAGGCATGCTGCTGTCGCAGAACGACTACGGTGCGGAATACACCCTACTGCCGGAAGCCGATTTCAAGAGCTTCAAGAAGCCGGAACCAACGATTCCTCGTATTCCATACAAGGGAAGCAACGACGAGCGTCAGAAGTGGGAGTTCATCGAAACGATCCGCGGCAACTACAAGCCAGGAACGATGTCCAACTTCGGTTACGCTGGTCGCCTGACAGAAACGATTCTTGTCGGCAACCTGGCAGTGCGAGCTGGCGAAGGTCAGCGCATCGAGTGGGATGCGAAGAACCTGGTCAGCACGAACCTGCCGGAACTGAACAAGTACGTTCATCGCGATTACCGCAGCGGATACTCGCTGTAGTCTCCCGTTGCTGTTGATTTCCGAAGCCCGGTCTGTCCATCGGACCGGGCTTCTTTTGCGCTATGGAAGGAACTTTCAATGGCCAAAAAGAAAGCCACATCATCCTCGCCGGCCAGGAATTTGGTGACGACTTCCGAAACACCGAAGCCGCGCCCAGTGCGGCAGGCCTGGAAGTTCTGTCCTCGCTGCGGAGTTGCCGCGGCGAAGACCGGCAAGAATCCATTCCACTGCGAGGCCTGTGGTCACACGCACTTTTTCGGGCCGGTCTCAGCGGTCGGGGCCATTACGACAGACTCTGAAGGCAGGGTACTGTTTTTGATTCGTGCAAAAGACCCGGGCAAGGGCAAGTACGGTCTGCCGGGCGGATTCGTCGATGCCGGTGAAACGGCTGAAGACGCATTGCATCGGGAAGTGTTCGAAGAGATTCGCTTGAAGATCAAGGCAATGTCGTATCTGTGTTCCTTCCCCAATGAGTATGTCTATCAGGGATTTATCCTTCCTGTGACGGACATGTTCTTTGTGATGGAAGTTGAGACCTTTGATGCCATAGAGTCGGGCGACGGCGAAATTCATGGCTGGCACTTTTGTCACCCGGGCAGGAAGGAACTGAAGAACATGGCGTTTGAGTCGAATCGACGGGCGATGGAGCTGTTTCTGAAATCGCGATGAACGCTGTAGTGGATCTCGCCAGAGATCCCGCAAGTTTTCCTCGCCAGAGATCCCGCAAGTTTCGTTGATGAAGAGAACTCTGGCGAGTTCCACTACTTCGATGAAGCTGTGAAATGAGTCAGGTCAGCGATGGCACGATCATCCTGATGGCGTTCTTTTGAATGCGGAACGTGGCAGGCAGGATGCCCGGTGTTTCGCCGTCGAGTTCAATCTCGACGTTGCTGGTTCCGGAAAGGCATTCAATGCGCACCGTGGAAGCCTGCCATGCGGTCACTTCCGGCAGGTTCTTCAGAGTCCCGTCGTACAAATGCCGCAGATGTCGCAGCGAAGTCAGGAAGCCCGGGTCTCGGATCGCGATCACTTCAAACAGTCCGTCATCGGGAAGTGCCCCGGGTGCGATGTTCATGTTTCCTCCGAACCACGGACCATTCGCAATGGCGACGACTTTGACATCGGGCAAATCAGAAACGTCACGTCCGTCGTCGAGGGTGATTCGAAGAGCCGCATTTCTGTAACGAAGCAGAGCTTTCAGGGTCGCCAGAAAATACGGTAATCGTGAACCAATGCGAAATCGTGATGCATTCACACGCTTTGAAACTTCGGCACTGATGCCGCATGACGCAACATTCAGGAAGGCACGGTTTCGCATCTGCCCGGTGCCTACCGCACATTCGACACGTCCCACATCCAGGCTTCGAACAGTTCCGTGCTGAAACACGTCTGCTGCTTTTGTGATCTCGAACGGCATTTGAATGGCCGTCCGAAAATCTCCTCCGGTCCCATACGGCAGCAATCCCAGAATGGGGCCGGCAGGATCGGAAGCATCGGCACATTGAGTGTCCGCGTCCAGCAGCCCGTTAACCACTTCATTCAGCGTCCCGTCTCCACCGACGGCGATGATGTGAGTAACGCCGCTGACCGCAGCCTCCTGAGCAAGAATTTGGCAATCACCCTGCTGCTTCGAAATCAGAGTGCGACACTGATCGAAAGTGCTCAGTGAATTCTGCAGCATCGCAAAAATCTGTGGCCAGGCCCGTCCCAGCCTTCCGCCTCGCGCCTGGGGGTTGACAATGAAAGCGATGGTTCGACTCATGATTCGCTTTCCTTGGGGCCCGTTGAAATCTTCGTCCAGCGCTCTGCGAAATGACATCGGACGGAAACTCTGCATCGTACGTCTTGCCATGGCGGCTAACAGCCTGGCAGTGTGTGCAATTCTCCGGAAAGTTCGCAAACTTGTTCTGTGTTTCTCTGAACCGCGGACGTTGATACGATAACTCAGAGTCAACACGTGAGATTTCACTGGTGTGAAACGCTATGGAGCTGCGTCATGCCTGCCATTAACGTTCCCTGTCCTGCCTGCAAATCCTCCCTGAAACTGCCTGACGAGACGTACGTTGGCAAAAAGGCCAAGTGTCCAAAGTGCGGGCATCGGTTCGTGATTTCGATTCCTGGTCCGGCAGGTGGCTCCGATGATGATATCCCCGTGCTGCCTCTCGCGCCGCGAATGGGGACTTCTGCACGCTGGGTTCCGGATGATCCGCAGAGCCCAGGTGTACCTCCGACAATTCAGTTTCCAGGAGCCGGTTCCGCGACGAATTCCGGCCAGGGTGCAGTACCGCCAGTTCCCGTCGAATCCGGGGCGACGACGTTCCCGGACTTCAGCGCTCCGACGGTTTCAAGTTCTCCGGTTGTTCCTGCGGTGGCTCTGCCGGAGGCTGATCCGCCGAAAGCGACAGATCGGATACGCCGCCGCAAGAAGTCGAACAAGACCAACTACATCATCCTTGCGATCACCTGCGTTCTGCTGGTGGGCGGTTCAGTGGCCTTCTATCTGAATGGCGGCGGCAACTCCGGGACGGCCCCGAAGAAGGTGCAGGAGAATATTGCCTATCAGCAGGAAAAGGCTGCTCAGGCGGAATCGAACAAGGCGGCGGAGAAGCTGAGCCCGACATCAGGGAAGCCCATCGCGCTGGATTACATTCCGTTCACGCCGCACGTGTTGATTCACATGCACCCGTCGGAACTCTGGCGAGACAACCGGACTATGGGCGAGCTTCGTGCGATGCTGGGTGACCTCTCGACATGGCTGGAAGAAGATCTTAAGGCTCGAACACGATTTGCTCCGTCAGACATCCGTGAATTGACCATTGCACTGAACTTCGGTGCGCGCCTTGCGCCGCCGGAAGTGGCGATGGTCGTTCGGCTCAGAGAGAAACAGGTGAACTTTCAAAAGATTCTGAAAGGTCCCATGCGACCGGACGAGCGAGTTGAAATCTATGAGCCGGAAGACTTCACATACATGGTGATCGATCAGGAAACGTTTGTTGTTGTGACCAAAGAAAGCGGCGAGGAGCTGGCGGACTATCGCAACAGCGAAGCTCTGGCTTCCCCCGATATGGAGCCGCTGCTGGCGAAGTCAGATCGCGACCGCCATCTGTCGATCATCTTTGACCTGAAGATTCTGGACTCTCATCTGGAGGACGCCTTCTTGCCACAGCTGCAGATGATTGCAGACCGCTTCGTGGTCTGGCTGGGCGAGGAGATCGAAACGGTTTCCTGGAGCCTGCATCTGGAACCGAACTTCTATATGGAGACGCTGCTCCACAATGCCAGCGACAGCACGGTTTCAAAAGTTCAGCGTCATGCGCAGGTCCAGCTGAACCGGCTGGGCGAGGATATGCTGTGGGCCGTGAAGAAGATGAAGCCAACCGAGCTCGGAGCTCGTCAGCTGATCGGTCGATTTCCGGCCATGCTGCAGGCAATGAGTGTCGCGACGACTGCCCATGTCGCTCCTGGCTGTGCTCGGCTTGTCACCATCCTTCCAAAGCATGCTGCGACGAACATCGCGGGCGCGGCGATGTTCACGTGGAACCAGTCACTGACAACAAACTTCTCTGACGAGAAGAAGACGACAAAAGCTGACGACGTGAAAGTGCCGGACAAGCTTGTGGATCGTCTTCGCATGAATGTCCTGATCGACTTCCGCCGGACACCGCTCCAGGAAGCATTCGGCTATATCGGTGACTCCATCAAGACGGATGTGACAATCGACGGTGACGCGCTCAAGGCAGCCGGCTTTACTCAGAACATGCCTCAGACGTTCGATCTTGGAACCGTGACGGCCCTGGCGGCGATTGACAGAATTCTGGAGACGTACGCGAAAGAGCGAGATCCGCTGGTGCTGGTCGTGGATGAAAAAGGCAAGAAGCTGATCCTGAGCACCAAGAGCAAGGCAGAGGCAGACGGCCTGACACCGTACGACACAAAAGCCAAGTAACGTTTTCCGGTTGATCCGCGGCTCATGACAAACGTGGCGGCTCGGCAGAAGCCTTGCCCTCCCGGTTGGAAAAACCCGGTGAGCCGTGCCTGGATCGTGTGATCATCGTTTCATTTCGATGATGCGCGGTGCTAAATTTCACGTCGAATTCTTCGAACATGTCTTCTTTGATGAATGAGTCAACTCAGTGGCTACTCCTCCGTTTGTCTACGAACCGCTTTTCAACCTGGGAAATGATGACACGAACTACCGACTGCTGACAAAAGACTATGTCTCAGTCGAATCGTTTCGAGGGCAGGACGTTCTGTGCGTGAATCCTGAGGCACTGACTCTTCTGAGTGCTCAGGCGTTTCATGACATCAACTTTTATCTTCGCCCAGCGCACCTGAAGCAGGTTGCAGCAATTCTTGACGACCCTCAGGCATCCGAGAATGACCGCATGGTCGCGCTGACGATGCTGAAGAATGCGGATGTGGCCAGCAAAGGAGTTCTGCCGTTTTGCCAGGACACGGGCACAGCGACGATCATGGGAAAGAAGGGGCACGCGGTCTGGTCAACCGGAGATGAAGAGGCTCTGTCGCGAGGTGTGTATCAGGCGTATACGGAGAACAATCTCCGTTATTCGCAGAATGCCCCTCTGTCGATGTGGGACGAAAAGAACACGAATACAAACCTGCCTGCACAGCTCGACCTCGCGTCCTGTGATGGTGACGAATACAAGTTTCTGTTTGTCGCGAAAGGAGGAGGTTCTGCCAACAAGTCGTACCTCTATCAGGAAACTCGCGCGATTCTGAATCCAAAGACGCTCGTGGATTTTCTGACGTCGAAGATGGTGACGCTGGGAACGGCCGCATGTCCTCCGTACCACCTGGCCTTTGTCATCGGTGGCACATCCGCAGAAGCGACATTGAAGACGGTGAAGCTGGCGTCGACAAAGTACCTGGATCATCTGCCAACCACCGGCAGTCCGAATGGGCGAGCGTTCCGGGATGTGGAACTGGAAGCTCAGATGCTCGAGTCTGCTCGCAAGTGCGGCATCGGCGCACAGTTCGGAGGAAAGTACTTCGCGCTGGATGTGCGAGTCATTCGACTGCCGCGTCATGGTGCATCACTGCCGGTCGGGATTGGTGTCTCCTGCAGCGCGGATCGTCAGGCGAAAGGCAAGATTACAAAATCGGGCGTGTACCTGGAGCAGCTGGAAACAAATCCGCTGCAGTACATTCCGGAATCGCTTCGTGACCAGAAGGATACTCAGGCGGTTCGAGTTGATCTCAATCGTCCGATGCCGGAGATCCTGAAGGAACTGAATCAGTATCCGGTCACGACACGACTGTTGCTGAGCGGTCCGATCGTGGTCGCTCGTGATATCGCCCATGCAAAGCTGAAGGAACGACTGGATGCGGGGCAGCCGCTGCCTGAGTATTTCTGTCAGCACCCTGTGTACTATGCCGGTCCGGCCAAGAAGCCTGCGGAATATGCCAGCGGGTCATTTGGTCCAACAACTGCAGGACGAATGGATTCCTACGTGGATCTTTTCCAGTCCAAAGGCGGCAGTATGGTCATGATTGCGAAAGGCAATCGAGGCAAGCAGGTGACTCAGGCCTGTCAGAAGCATGGCGGTTTCTACCTCGGCAGTATCGGCGGTCCGGCCGCGATCCTTGCCAAGGAGAATATTCGCAGTGTCGAAGTCGTGGAGTTTCCGGAGCTTGGAATGGAAGCGATCTGGAAGATAGACGTCGTCGACTTCCCGGCGTTTATCCTGGTGGACAACAAAGGGAACGACTTCTTTGAAAAAGTTGGCGGCTGCTGATGTCGGCAACTTCTGGTGGCGTTTCGCGGTTGACGATGGTGATTACCGAACTGGACATCGGCGGCGCGGAACGTGCATTTGTGGAAGTGGCTAAGGGACTGAGTGGTAGAGGCTGGAACGTCAATGCTGTCAGTCTCCGCGACGCAGGTCCACTCGCGAAACCGCTGCAGGAGACTGGCATTCCCGTGACTCCGCTTCACTGCGGCGGATTTGCCGACGTCAGGGCAATCTTGCGGCTCCGGCGCCATTTGAAGCAGCAGCGCCCGGAGGTCGTTCTCTCCTTTCTGCATCAGGCCAATATTGTCAGTCGACTTGCTGCAAAGGGGTTGGGCATCAAGGCTGTGGTTTCTGGAGTCCGAGTAGCGGACCGGCGAAATAGTGTCATTGTTACGGAGCGTCTTACTCGCTGTTGTGTCCATCATTATGTCTCAGTCAGTCGGTCTGTTGCGGAGGCTCATGCGGCACTGTGCCGTATTCCGTCAAATCGAATGACGACCATTCCCAACGGAGTTGACTTTGAAGGAATCAGCAGGACGCCCGCAGCTGAAAGAAGCAGCCTGGGATTGTCCGACTCGGACTTTGTGATTTTGTGTGCCGGGCGTCTGACCGAACAGAAGTCTCCGATGGATGTGCTGAATGCCTTCACACGGCTGAAAGCCACGGAACCTCGGGGCAGTAACGCGCGTCTGGTGTTTGTTGGTGATGGGCCGTTGCGGGCACGTCTGGAGTCGGAGATTGCTTCGCGTCAGTTTGAGTCCTGTGTGACGCTGTGTGGCTGGCGACCCGATGTGGTTTCCATCATGAAGGCTTCCAGCCTTCTTGTGCTGGCCTCGCGATGGGAAGGTGCTCCGAACGTGATTCTGGAGGCTCAGGCGGCAGGACTTCCTGTGATCGCATCGGATGTGGATGGCTGTCGAGATCTGATTCAGGATGGCGTTACCGGACGACTCTTTCCTTCCGGTGACGTGGCTCGCCTGGCAGAGATTCTGCAGGAGCACGATCTGGATTCGGCGAATGCTCAGCGAATGATGCAGTCCGCTCGGAACTGGGTTCAGCAGAACGCCACCTGGAATTCTGTGGTCGAACGTTACAATCAACTGCTGCGGAATCTGCTCGCTGAAAAACCGTCTGAGGCAGGAGTCACCGATGCCTGACATCTTTCACGACCTCACAATTCGAGCTCCTGGAAGCGACGTCTTCCGGATGGTCGCAACTGCTGAAGGGCTGGATCAGTGGTGGACCACTCGCTGCAGCGGAGCTCCGGTGTCCGGAGCCGAGTATTCACTCTACTTTGATCCAAAGCATGACTGGAAAGCCGTTGTTAACAACTGCTCTTCTGAAACACTGTTTGAGCTAAGAATGACGGACGCCGGTTACGACTGGACCGGAACGATTGTCCGATTTGAGTTGCTGGAACATTCCGGCTCGACTCGACTGCGATTCTCTCATCTGGGCTGGAGTGAAGTTACCGACCACTTTCGAGTCACAAGTTACTGCTGGGCCAGCTATCTGCGATTGCTGAAACGGGCGATTGAGCTGGGTGAAGTGTGTCCGCCGGATCGGCGATACGACTTGTAGCAGGCACCGGACGGCTTGCGCCGTGCCGCTAATTTTCATTTAGTCGCGAGTGAGGAATTCATCTGTGTTAAGCAGCACGCGAGCAGTGCTGGTCCATGCTGCCTGGAGTTCGATAGTGAAATCCTTGAGCGGCTGAGTGACGAGTTTTGCAGCATCGTCTTTGGACGAAAGGCTGCGCGAAAGTTCGCGGCTGAAGAAATTCATCAGGAGCTCGACTTCCTGATTGGTCGGAGTGCGGCAGAGGCACAGTTCGAACATGCGGCGACATCGTTCTTCATCCGATTTGAGACCTGCATCATTGAGGATACGCTGTCCCAGGCCTTCCGCCAGCTCAGTGAAGACCACATCGTTAGCCACCGTCAACGACTGAAGTGGTGTGTTTGACCGGACTCGGCGAGTACACACGGTGCTGAAGTCCGGTGCATCGAAGGTACTCATCAAAGGGTACGGCGCACTGCGGTAGAACATCACATACATGGTTCGGCGATAGCGTTCTTCCCCGGTGGCTGTCGGCCAGTCTTTTTTGTTCTGAGTAAAGTCGTAGATTCCATCCGGCTGCGGAAGATGGACTCCAGGGCCGCCCACTTTTTCATTCAGCCTTCCGCTCGCAACAAGTGCCATGTCGCGAACAATTTCTGCTTCCACACGGAAGCGTGACTGGCGGCCAAGGAGCAGGTTTCCGGGATCCTGTTCGAACTGAGACGGATCGGTCACTTCAGAACACTGTCGATAGGTCGCAGAGCAGACAATGGTTCGATGCAGTCGCTTCATCGACCAGCCGGATTCCATAAAGTCCGCGGCGAGCCAGTTCAGCAGATCCAGATGCGTTGGAAGTGAGCCCTGGTAACCGAAGTCGTTGTCCGTCTCAACAAGTCCTTTTCCAAAGTAGCGTCCCCAAATGCGGTTAACGATCACTCGGGCCGTCAGTGGATTCTCCCGTGACACGAGCCATCGAGCCAGATCCAGTCGAGTATTGAATGTCTGCTGCGGTGCGGAACCTTCAAAGGCCTTCGGAATTCCGGGCGAGAGCGGGCCACGATTTTTGTCCGGGCTCAGAAATTCTCCTCGTGTCAGCAGAAACGTCTCCTGTGGCTTGTCCGAGTCTTTCATCACCATCTGTCGTACCGTCGCGCCTTTGCCGGGAAGCTGGTTCTCCAGTTCTGCGATCCTGGCATCTCGCTGCGTCTTACTTTGCCCGGAACCACTTTCAGGGAGATCCTTGAGGGCAGTGGCGTTCGAAACATCAACGGCAAAATGTCCAACGAGATAGTTCTGATTGATGTCGTGGCGAAGAACTACGGTAACGAAACCGTCGGTCGCGGTCACGGGCTGATCAAAGGCAAAGATCGCTTCATGCGGTGCGTTCATTCGTACGCCCTGCGCCACCTGAGCTCCCGTTACGTTAATCGCCCAGCCGGTCGAGTTGCTGGCATCTATCGCATCAGCAACAGGAAACTTTTCCTGACTGTGATCTGCCCACGCTCGAGTGAAGCGATGTTCCACCGGACCTGATCGAAGCGCGATGTCAGACAGCACAAAGTTGCCATTACCGGCCGTGCCAGGACCGTTTGCCGGCAGGCTGGCGTCCGTCAGTGTTCTCAGGCGGATTGCCGTCACGGTCTGCTGTTTGCCGTCCACCGGAGGAACCGAGAGCTTGACGGTCAGCGTGTCATTCGCGGCAGGGTGAGTTTTCGCGAGCAGTGAACCTTCAGACGTGATTTTGAGAATACTGCTGCCCGATGCACCGACGGCTGCGACGTCCGGCTGAGACCAGTTCCACGCCAGGGATTTGAGTGCAGGCAGGTTCGCTTCGTTCTTCTCCTGGTCTGCTCGTTCTTTACGAAGCGATTGTAGTTCTTCGGCCAGTTTCTTCTGTTCTTCGGTCCAGCCAAACAGTTCCTGTTCACGGACCGTCACAGTTTCTCCAGTGCTGTTTGCGTCACTCGCCCAGTTGAAGAAGGCATAAAGGCGATAGTAGTCCTCCTGCGTGATCGGGTCATACTTATGCGAATGACACTGAGCACATCCCACGGTCAGACCGAGCCAGACCGCTCCCGTCGTGTTGACTCGGTCAAGCAGGGCTTCGTGGCGAAACTGGTCCGGTTTCACGCCGCCTTCTTCGTTGATCATCGTGTTCCGATGAAAGGCCGATGCAACTTTCTGGCTGAGCGTTGCGTCCGGCAGCAAATCACCGGCCAGTTGCTCGACCGTAAACTGATCAAACGGCATGTCATTGTTCAGTGCCTGAATCACCCAGTCTCGATAAGGCCACATCACACGAGGGCCATCGATTGTGTATCCATTGGAGTCAGCATACCGCGCCTGATCGAGCCAGTGTCGTCCCCAGCGTTCGCCATAGTGCGGACTGGCCAGCAGCCGATCAACCAGCTTTTCATAGGCGTCCGGGGAAGAATCAGAAACAAACTGAGCCGTCTCTTCGGGAGACGGCAGCAGCCCCAGCAAGTCCTGATAAAGCCGACGAATCAGCGCCGGGCGACTCGCCTCCGGTGAATGCCTCATGCCCCGACTCTGAAGTGTCTGCAGAATGAACGCATCGACATCGTTCCGGCACCATGCATCCGCTCGAGCCTCAGGAACCGCAGGGCGATCGGCGCGACCAAAGGCCCAGTGATCCTGATATTCCGCCCCGGATTCCAGCCATCGCTGGAGAAGCTGGATCTGCTCCTGAGTCAGCGGCTTATTGGCTTCGGCCGGAGGCATCTGCTCTTCGGGAACTGTTGTGGAGATTCGATGGAAAAGCAGACTCTCGTCGGCCTTGCCGGGGACAATGGCCTTCAGCCGGATTGCCTCGTCCCTGACGTCCAGTCGCAGATCCGCTGCTCTCGAATCGTCGTCTGCTCCATGACATGGAAAGCAGTGGTTGGACAGAATCGGTCGAATGTCTCGGCGAAAGTCCGGTTCTTCGGCGCAGCATCCGGAAGATCGGATGGCCCCCAGCAAAGTGACAAAGACAACAGAGAGCAGAGCGATTGGATAGCGGGAGTAGAGCATTTCGGCGGGGATCCAGACGGTCGTGCGGGGGTCGAGTTCAGAAGCTGCGGGATGGTCTCTGCTGCCTGATCATCGCCAGGCTACGATGGTTCATCGGATGATGCTGTCGAGTCGGCCGGTTCACTGACAAACCGGTATCCTGTGCCTCGTATCGAAAGAAGATGCCTGGGATTTGAAGGGTCATCTTCGATCATTCTGCGAAGCCTCATGACAAAGTTGTCAATTGAGCGGCTGGAAATGTCCGCAGCATCGCGCCACACATCTGACTGCAGACGAGCACGAGACAGCACGACTCCATCGTGTTCCAGGAAGTAGCGAAGCAGTTCCTGTTCGCGTGTCGTCAATGTATGAATCTCATCCTTGTGGCGAAGCTCAAAGCGTCCGAAGTCAACGACGACATCGCTGAAACGGCTCACATCCTCGGTCGGACGAATGGATCGTCGATCGAGATGCCGACGCCGCTTGTCCAGGAGATTCCGGACTCGACTGAGAAGTTCCGGCAGAGAAAACGGCTTGGTCATGTACTGATCAACGCCACAGTCGAAGGCCTGGATTTTGTCTTCGGAAAGCGTACGAGCCGTCAGGGCAAGAACCGGAATATCCAGGTCAAGCCGTCGCAGCGCGCGGCAGATCTCATAGCCGCTCATCTGAGGCAGCATCAGGTCCAGAACGACCAGGTCAATCGGCGGTTGCGCGGACTCGTAGATTTCCAGTGCGGTCGGTCCGTCGCCGGCAACGTTGACCTGGTAGCCTTCACGCTCGAAATTGAACCGCAGTCCTTTCGCGATGGCTTCTTCATCCTCGACCACCAGGATTCTCATGAAGCCTTCTCCTTGCTTGAAAGTGCCAGTTCACGGACTCGATGTCCACTGTCGCTGTCGCCTTCCGGTTTTGGTACGGGTTGCAGCTGCCTGCCGGGCAGTGTCACTTCAAACACACTGCCTGTTCCTGTTTCCGAGTCAGTAACCGTCACCTTGCCCTTGAGAAGTGTGACGAGCGTTCGAACGATATAGAGACCGAGTCCAGTCCCGGTCTTGGTTCGGTGCAGTTCATCGTTCCCCCGGAAGAACATCTGGAAAATCTGGCGACGGTTCTCTCCAGGAACACCAGCCCCGTTGTCTCGCACCCGCACAACAACTCGGTCAGTGCCCCGGGAAAACGCGTGAACCGTGACCTGAGGCGGATTGCCACCATACTTCACAGCGTTGTCCAGGAGATTGCCAAAGATCATTTCCAGCAACAGCCGGCGTGAAGTCAGTGCCAGTGGAGCGACCTCAAACCGGAAGACGTCATTCAGTTCCTTCTTGTGATGCAGACATGCAGCCGCGGCGCACTGGCGAAGGAGATCTTCCAGATTGATGGACTCCGGCTCCGACTGATGACCGATCGCGTCAAGCCGTCCAACCTCCAGCAGCTGATTGATCAGGCGGTCCAGTCGGCCAAGTTCAGAACTCATCGTTTCGTAAAAGTCGCGCCGATCTTTGGCATCCGGTTCACTCATCAGCAGAGTCTCCAGATACAGTCGGAGGGCAGCGATGGGAGTTTTCAGCTCATGCGTCACACTGTCAACGAAGTTTGCCTGGCGACGGTTGAGCTGAATCTCTTTGATGGTCAAAAACGAATAGAAAGAAATTCCGAACAGACTGATCGCCAGCGCTGTCGAACCAAGGATCAGGCTGACCCAGGAACTTTGTCGCGCGAGCTGAACAATCAGAATCGCCATCAGCGCAATATTGACCGACATCAGAAGCACACTGCTCCAGATGGGCAGGCCAAGATGACGGCGTTTGCGACGAAAATCAGCCACGACTAAAACTCAAGACACACGACAGAATCGTTCCGTCGGCCCGAACGGCAACAATTGTCCGATCCGCAAGACCCACCGGTTCCAACCTGTTTCGTGACCTCGTATTCTACCCTCGAGTTTCACGGAAGTCACTGTTCTGACCATGGTTCGCCTCAGGAAGGGTGCATCCGTTAATTGGTGGTAGTTGATTTTGGGATGGAGAGAGATTTCCAGA
>VFQT010002219.1_pt1 | contig 20559 bp, 20 predicted proteins | sample 3512381 | NCBI WGS metagenome assembly VFQT01 (sample SAMN10412376, study PRJNA504923) | tailings metagenome | isolation source: Relicate 2 Philex TSF3 active mining site | place: Philippines: Tuba, Benguet | collected 2017-08-29
TCATGATCCGGCGCCAGCCTTCGAGGGACGTGGTCGCGACCGGGCCGGTAAGGTCGATCCCGGCATTGTTGACGAGGATGTGGAGACGACCGTGGCGTTCGGTCACCGCCTGCTCGGTGCGGGTCCAGTCCTCCTCGCTGGTGACGTTTGCCTGGACATAGCTGGCCGCCTGACCAAGCCGTTCGAGCGTGCCGAGGGCAAGTTCGCTGTCGGGCGCGTCGAGATCGGTAACGACGACCTCCGCGCCTTCCGCCAGGAACCGCTCCACGCAGGCAAGGCCGATACCGCGCAGCCCGCCCGAAACGAGCGCGACGCGGCCCTTCAGCCGCTGAGATCCAAGATCGTCGATCATACCCCGTTCATCCCCGCGGTGGACGCGCCGTCCATGGTGAATTCGCTGCCCGAGCAGAACCGGGCCTCGTCGCTTGCGAGCCACGCGACCATGCCGGCGACTTCCTCGACCGAGGCCATGCGGCCCAGCGGCGAGAGGCCTTCATAGGCGGCGCGAGTGGCGGCCGGATTGTCCGATTTGTCGATAAGGTTGCGGATCATCGACGTCTCGACAACGCCCGGCAGCACCGCGTTGACCCGGATCTGGTACTTGCGGTTGCCGGCATGGACCGCGCTCGACCGCACGAGCGCGACCACGGCCGCCTTGGAAACCGAATAGGCGACGAAATTGCCCATCGCCCGGTGGGCATTCATCGAGGAATTGACGATGATCGATCCGGTGGGACCATCGGGGTTCTGTGCCATCGCACGCATCGCATGCTGAACGGTGAGCATGACCCCGGTGAGGTTCACGCTCATGACCTTGTTCCACCCTTCGATCGTGATGTCCTCGATGCTGCTGTCCCCGCTTTCCGTGCCGGCGTTGGCGAAGGCGATATCCAGCCGGCCGTGCAATGCGAGGATCTGATCGATCAGCCCCGGCCACGCAGCGGCATCGCGGACATCGTGCTGAACGAAAGTCGCGCCGGTGGCGGCGCAGACGGCATCGGCAGCGGCCTGGTTCGAACCGGTGAAGACGACTTTGGCGCCTTCCGCGCACAGGCGCTCCACAGTGCCCGCCCCGATGCCGGACGTTCCCCCTGTAACCAGCGCGATCTTGCCTTCCAGCCGCTTCACGGCATTCTCCCATTTCGTTGATCGGAACATGGCGCATCGCCCGCGCGCGGCAACCTATGATTTGAGCAAGGTGACTCCACCCCGGCACCGGTGCAGACATGCTTCCAAACAGGAAAACTTCGCCCGGAGAGACAGACCGAACATGGCCGACCGTGATCCCGAGATCGCCAGCACGCTGGGCGAAGACCGCAGCGAAGGCATCAGCTGGGCCGAACTGATGGAGCGGGACTCGCGCAAACCCCCTGCGGTGCTGACTCAAGAGAGTTACACCTATCGCGGGTCAGAGCCGATCCCGGCCGAGCGCTACATCAGCGAGGACTTCGCCCGGCTCGAACGCGAACGGATGTGGCCTTACGTCTGGCAGTTCGCCGCGCGCGAGGAAGACTTGCCCGATGCCGGCGACTACGTCGTCTACGAGAACGCGGGGCGGTCTTATATCGTATCCCGGCAGGACGACGGCACAGTGCGAGCGATGCACAATGTCTGCCTCCATCGCGGGCGCAAGCTGCGCAAGGACGATGGCCACGCGCACAATTTTACGTGTCCTTTCCATGGCTTCGCCTGGAACAAGGACGCCAGCTTCAAGGCGATGCCCTGCAAGTGGGACTTCCCGCACCTTGAGGAATCCAGTCTGTCGCTGCCCGAGGCTGAAGTGGCCCGCTGGGGCGGCTACATCTTCATCCGCGAGGAAAAAGGCGGCCCCAGCATCGAGGAGTACCTCGCGCCGCTGCCCGAGCATTTCAAACGCTGGCGGCACGAGGAATGCGCGACTGTCCTGCGCGTGGCCAAGGAAGTGCCGGCCAACTGGAAGGTGGTGATGGAGGCTTTCATGGAGGCCTGGCACACCATCGTCACCCATCCGCAGCTGCTGCCCTTCACGGGCGACTCAAATGCGGCCTATTGGACCTGGGGTGACAATGTGAACGTCAACCTTGTTCCGTTCGGCGTGATGAGCCCGCATATCGTCGCCAAGGGCGAGGGCCAGGGCGAGCAATGGATCGTCGACGAGTTCATCCGCTACAACGGGCGCTCCGCCGACAACTATGAGGCGTCGGACAACCCGATGGCGATCCAGGTGCCGGACGGCGTCACCGCCCGCGCCGCGCTGGGCGCGGCGATGCGCGAGGCCTATACCGAGCAGACCGGCTATGACCACGAGGACGCGACCGACGCCGAGCTGCTCGACGCGCTGGTCTATAACGTGTTCCCCAACTTCGCGCCCTGGGGCGGCTACATGCCCAACATCGTCTACAGCTGGCGGCCGGGGAGCACCGTCGACACCTGCGTCATGGAAGTGCGCATCCTTTCCCGAATTCCGAAGGGCCAGCCCATCCCGCGCGGCGCGCCGCTGCATTTCCTCACACTCGATCAGAAATGGACCGAAGCGCCCGAGCTCGGCATCCTCGCCGACGTGTTCGAGCAGGACATGGATAACCTGCCTTTCGTCCAGGAAGGGCTCCATGCGTCGAAGACCGGTCAGATCAACTTGGGCAACTACCAGGAAATTCGCATCCGTCAGTTCCAGGACACGCTGATGAAGTATGTGACGGGCGAGCTCGGCGGGGCGGGAGCGGCCTGAGCGATGAGCGAGACTGGAAGCGAGGAACGCCCGCCTCGGATCGACTGCGTCCTCGTATGCGGCGGTGTGTGGCATGACTTTGATTTCGCCCGGCTGGAGCTGCTGAAGCTGCTGGCCGAGGATCCCGCCGTGCGCACGCGCGTGTTCGAGGACTATGAAAACCTTGACGCCCTGCGCGCCGCCGACGTGCTTATCACCTACACTTGCGACGTCACGCCGTCTCTCGCCGCGCAGGAAGTGCTGCGCGACTGGCTGGCGTCGGGCGGGCGCTGGTACGCGCTCCACGGCACCAACTCGGTGCTGCGCCTTGTGGCCGAAGGGCCGAATGCCGGCCTATGGGACGCACCGCGCTGGGCGCCGCTGTTCATGGACCTGCTAGGCACGCAATTCCTCTCGCACCCGCCGATCGCACCCTACACCGTCACGGTCGCGGACCCGGAGCATCCGCTGGTAGCGGGAATAGCCCCGTTCGAGACCACCGACGAACTCTATCACATGGAGCGCCACGGCGATCTTCACGTGCTGCTCGAAACCCGGTGCGAATTGGAAGGCACCGGCTTTGTCGAGGCGGCCCAGGCTCCGGGCGCCCACCCGGTCATGTATATCAAGCAGCACGGCGCGGGCGCGGTGCTCTACAACACGCTGGGCCACTGTCGCGGTCATTACGATCTGCAACCGATGCTGGACTGGTGGCCGACCGTCGATCGCTGCGCCTGGGATCTTGCGGTCTACCACGACCTGCTGCGCCGGGGCATCGGCTGGGCGAAGCAGCGCGCGCGCTGAGGGCGTCGCCTCGGCGCGAGGCTGCGACGGCGCGTTGGGTCAGTTGGGCAAACCGGCGTAGCGGTCCAGCCCGGCGAGCGGATCTTCGGGCCAGCGGGAGAGCATCAGCAGCCGCTTGTGGCCTCCTCCGACCGCGAGCTCGTCGGTAACCCCCATGCCGCCGTGGAACTGGATCATCTCGTGGCCGAGGTCCACGGATGCGGCGGCGATGAACGCCCGCGCGCCGTAAACCGCCCGGGCAAAGCCGTCCTGCCCCCACGACACCAGCGCTAGATTGAGAAGCGCGCGGCTCTGCTCGATCGCGGCGTATTGCGCGACCATGCGGTGCTGAATCGCCTGGAAGCTGCCCAGCGCCGCGCCAAACTGCTGGCGGGTGCGCAAGTAATCGAGCGTGTCGGCGAACAGCCGCTCCATGATGCCGAGCGCTTCCGCTGATCGCGCCAGCGCAGCCAGTGTCTCCGCTTCGGCCAGGGCGGCGAGGCCACCCTCCAGCCGGTGCGTGCCGGGAACGACGACGCCGTCGAGCGTGATCGCCGTCGCGTATGTTCCATCGACCAGCGACCAGTCCCGGCGTGTCAGTCCAGCCGCATCAGCAGGCACCAGGAACAGTTCGACGCCGCTTTCGTCGGTTTGCGCAGATATGATATAGGCGTCCGCCTGGCTTCCGGCGATGCCGAAGGGCTTGCTGGCGGAAAGACGATATGCGTCGCCTTCGCGTGTCGCGACCGAGCGCACCGGGCTGTAGCCGCCCCGGGCGCCGGCCTCCGCATGCGCGAGCGCAAGCCGCTTCGCGCCGCTCAGCAGGTCGTCCATCCACGCCTCGCGCAGCGCTGCCGGCGCGCGGGCTGCGAAGAGCCGGCCGGCGACCATTACGGCCTCGGCCAGCGGCTCGACCACTAGACCACGGCCCAGCGCCTCAAACAGCGTGGCGATGCCGGTCGCATCGAGGCCGATGCCGCCCAGCTCCTCGGGGAATGGCGCCGCGAGCAGCCCGAGTTCGCCCAGCAATCGCCAGTTGTCTTCGGAGAATCCGGGGGCCTTGGCCTGGAAGGCACGGCGGCTGTCGTGATCGTAGTGATCGGCGACGAAGCGCTCGGCCAGTGCTTTCAGCATTTCCTGGTCTTCGGTCAGGTCGAAGTTCACGGCTCACTCCCATCGGTCCGACCGCAGTACCATCAAGCGGCGAGCTGGCTCCGCTGGGCAAAAGATTAGGCATGAATCCTCCCGCTGGATCGGTCGCGGCGATTGCCCGCCTTGTGGGGCGCGTCTAAGATGGCCGCGAGGGGAAACCGATGGCCTTGTTGTCACAGGAAAACATCGACGCCGTGCGCGTCACTTCGCCGGAAGCGATCCGGCCCGCGGCCGAGGCTTTGCACCGAATCGCGATGGAGCACGGCATGCGAGCCGCGCCCGCCCACGACATCGCCGACAAGCGCACGCCGGTGGATGCCGAAGGCAATATTCTGGCGACCACGGTGTTCGGCTGGAATGACGATGAGCGGGTCTGGTGGCGCAATTCGCGCATCGCCCTAGATTCTCCGCTGACGACGGCCTGCCGGTTTGAAAGTCAGCCGTTCTGGGTCAATGCCGAGGGATTCCGCACGCGCGAGCCCAACGCCTATCTGCAATCGATAGACATCACGAACTTCGAGACCCGGGCCATGACCCGCGCGGCGATCGCGGTGCCAGTGCACCTGCCCTTCGGGCAGATCGGCGCGGTCAGCTTCAACCCGCTCGACCGGAACCGGACCGACCTTGCCGAAGAGTTCACGACGCTGGGCGATGCCTTCGGACTCTATGCACGAACCTTCATAGCGACTTACGTGCAGGTCATGGGCTCCGTCCAGGCGCTGCCGCCGGCCTCACGCCTGTCCAAGCGCGAGGTGGAATGTCTGCGTTGGGCGGCGATCGGGAAGACGGATATCGAGATCAGCATGATCATGTCTCGCAGCCGCGCGACGGTTCGTTTCCACATCCACAACGCGGCGACGAAGCTCAATGCTGTCAATCGCAGCCAGACGGTCTTCAAGGCGGCGCAACTGGGCTATATCTCTTTGCAGAACTGATCCGGGGCCATACCGGCGCCCTCAACGCCTGTCTTCCAAAACCAGCCCAGCACCGCGCAGGCCCAGTGCCATTGCGGGCGCGTTGGTGTTGCCGGTGACATGGCCCGGCATCACCGAACAGTCGGCGACGCGAACGCCCTCCACGCCGTTGACCCGCAGCCGCGCGTCCACCACGGCTTCGGGGTCGCTGCCCATCCGGCAAGACCGGATCGCGTGCAGCCCGCAGCTCGATAGCCGGCGGAACGCGGAGAGGATGTCCTCGTCACTGTCCACCTGCAGGCCGGGCACCAGTTCCGCGCCGATCATGTCACCAAGCGGCGGGGCTGCGACGAAAGTCCGCATCCGCCGCACCAGCGCGATCGCGGATCGGCGGTCGTGCTCGGTCGAGAGGAAATTATGGAAGATTGCCGGAGCATCGCCGGGCGCGGGTCCAGTGGCGCGGACCGAGCTTTCGCTGGTGAGGCGCAGGAGCTGACCGTAGATCGTGATCCCCGGCCGAGGATCGATCTTGTCGAGCGGCACCGGATCCTTGTCGTCGCCGACCTGGAAAGTGTAGCCGCCCAGGTAGAACTGCGCGTCGGTGCGGCCGTCCGGGTGAGCGACGTTGCAGAAGGCGCCGACCTCGAAAGGGCCGGTCGCCAGCACGCCATCGCCGCGCACGAGGTAGCGCAGCATGGCGAGCGCCGCGCCCAGCCCGAAGAAGCTGCGATTCGTGCCCTGTCCCTTTTCGAGCCGGTAGGGCAGCGAGATCGACAGGTGCTCGATCATCCGTTCGCCCACATCGGGTGAATGGACGACCGTGTCGATGCCCGCCAGAGCCAGTCGCGCCGCGTCTCCTATGCCGGAGCGCTGGAGCAGCAGTGGACTTTCCATCGCGCCGGCGCAGACGATTATCTCGCCCGCGCAGGCAATCCGCTGCGCGCGACCGCCGATCAGCACATCGAGGCCGATGGCGCGCTTTCCCTCGAACACGATCTTCTGCGCGAGCACGCCGGTCATGACCGTGACGTTGGCCCGCTTGCGCGCTGCCGCGAGATAAGTGCGCGCCGAGGACTCGCGCTTCCCCTTGCGGATGTTGTGGCTGTAGAGGCCGACGCGCGGACCGACGCTGCCGTTGAGATCGTCGACGCGCCGCAGTCCGATCGCCTCGCCGCTTTCGATTATTCGCTCGGCGAGGGGATAAGTGTAGCAGGCGGGATCGACGTGAACGAGGCCGCCGCTGCCGCGCATCGGGCCGGGACCGGCGGCGTGGTCTTCCAGTTCGAGGAAGGCCTCCGTCATGCTCTTGCCGTTCCAGCCCGTGGCGCCGGCGTCGCGCTCCCAGGCGTCGTAGTCGGCCGGCTCGCCCCGGCTCCAGATCATGCCGTTGATGGACGACGATCCGCCCAGCCCCTTGCCGCGGATCCACACCTCGCCGCCGCCATCGTTCGCGCCTTCTTCGCGGGGCTGGGCGACGTGGTAGGCCCACATGTGCTCGGGCTTCTTCACCAGCTTGGCGACGCCTTTGGGAAGTGTAACCCAGAAGCTGTCGTTCTCGCCCCCGGCTTCGAGCACGAGCACCTGAGAGCGGCCGTCCGCGCTGAGGCGCTCTGCCATCACGCAACCCGCGGAGCCCGCGCCGACGATGATGTAGTCCCACGCCTTCATGCCCGTTCCTCTCGCCGCCATCGCTCGCACGAACTGGCGGTTTGGCTACCCTAGCGTTTTGGTGAGTCACTCTCGGCCGCCGCGCGGGCCTAGACCGGATGGCAAGGACGGGATTCCCGAAACCGCGTTGGGAGCGAGATGCGCGCGATAGCCTCAGGCCTGTTTACCGATGATGCGCCGCCGCGCCTGATGGGCGGGCGCGAGCGGCAGGCCGGACGTGTCGTTTTCCCGTGCCCGCCCGGCGATGGATATGATCCGCTGCCGTTGGGCCGCGAGGGTCGCCTATGGTCCTATACGGTGCAGCGCTTCCGGCCAAAGTCGCCGCCCTATGCCGGTGCCGAAGCCTTCTCTCCGTGGATTGTCGCTTATGTCGAGTTGCCCGGAGAGGTGATCGTCGAAGCGCGCCTGACGGGCGTCGCGCCCGAGGACGTGCGTATAGGGATGCCCGTCGTTTTCGCGCCGGTGGCGCTCGACGGCAATGCCGTCGATCCCGTCCTTATCCCTGCCTTCGAACCTGCGGGAGCCGGGGCATGAGCGACGTGTGCATCGTCGGCATCGGCATCCATCCGTTCGGCCGTACCGAGGGCGTCTCGGGCCTCGACCAGGGTGTCTTCGCGGTGCGCCAGGCGCTTGGCGATGCCGGCGTGGAATGGCCGCAGATCCAGTTCGCCTATGGCAGCTCGGACGCGGCCGGAAATCCTGACACCATGGTCGATCGCCTGGGGCTGACGGGCGTGCAGTTCATCAACGTGCGCAATGGCTGCGCGGCGGGCGGTTCGGCGCTGTTCAGCGCGCAGATGGCGATCAAGTCCGGCGAGTTCGACCTCGGCGTCGCGGTCGGCTTCGACAAACACCCGCGCGGCGCGTTCGACGCCAAGCCGTCCGAATACAACCTGCCGGACTGGTATGGCGAGGCTGGCTACATGGTGACGACCCAGTTCTTTGCCGCCAAGATCATGCGCTACATGCATCTGTTCGGCATCTCGCAGGAGACGCTAGGCCGCGTCGCCGAAAAGGCGTTCCGCAACGCGGTGCACGCGCCCCACGCGTGGCGGCGCCAGCCCGTGGATCTGCAGACGATCCTGGACGCGCCGCTCGTGTCCGATCCCTATACCAAGTACATGTTCTGCTCTCCCGCCGAGGGCGGCGTCGCGCTGGTGCTGGCCAGCGAGAAGAAAGCCCGCGAGCTTGGCAAGCCGCTGATCCGCCTCAAGGCCGCGACCATGCGCACGCGCCCGCCCGCGAGCTTCGAGGTATTCGCGCCCTCGATCGATATAGTCGCCGATGACGCCGCCCCGCGCGGCACCGCCTCGCGCATCGCCTCCGCCGCCGCCTACGAGGCGGCGGGCATCGGGCCGAGCGACATCGATCTGGCGCAGTTGCAGGATACCGAGGCGGGCGCCGAGATACAGCACATGGCGGAAAACGGCTTCTGCGCCGATGGCGAGCAGGAGCAATGGCTCGCCGAGGGACGGACCGAGATCGGCGGCGCGCTGCCGGTCAACACCGATGGCGGATGCCTCGCCTGCGGTGAGCCGATCGGCGCATCCGGCCTGCGGCAGGTCTACGAGAATGTCGTGCAGCTTCGCGGCCACGGCGGGGGACGGCAAGTCCCCGGCGATCCTAAAACCGCCTACAGCCATGTCTACGGCGCCCCCGGCGTATCCGCCGTCACGATCCTGGAGCGGTGAGGGCGATGGATATCGAACTCTCCCTGGAAGACGCCGCATTCCGCGATGAGGTGCGCGCTTTCCTGCGCGACAATCTGCCGCCCGCCGTCAAGGCAGGTGCCGCAGCGACGCCATCCGTTTTCGTCGAGCCCGAGATTGGCCAGACCTGGAACGCCGTGCTCCACCAGAAAGGGTGGCTCGGCTACCAGTGGCCGGCCGAGCACGGCGGAACCGGATGGACGCCGCTGCGCCGCTACCTGTTCGAGAAGGAGTGCGCCGCCGCCGGCGCGCCGAACCTCACCGTGCTGGGACTGAAGCTGCTCGCGCCGGTGCTTTGGACGTTCGGCAATGAGGCGCAGAAGGCCACCTACCTGCCGCGCATCCTCTCGGGCGAGGACTATTGGTGCCAGGGCTTCTCCGAGCCCGGAGCCGGCTCCGACCTGGCGAGCCTTGCCACGCGGGCGGTGCGGCAGGGCGACCACTACGTTGTTTCGGGCTCCAAGATCTGGACGACCCATGCGCATCACGCCAACCGCATGTTCACGCTCGTGCGCACCGACGCTTCGGGCAGGAAACAGGCGGGCATCTCGTTCCTGCTGATCGATCTCGACAGCCCCGGCGTCTCGGTGCGGCCGATCCTGACGAACGCCGGCGATCACGAGGTCAATCAGGTGTTTCTGGAGGACGTCGTGGTGTCGGCGGCCAACCTCGTCGGCGAGGAAGGGCAGGGCTGGACCATCGCCAAGTTCCTGCTGGAGAACGAGCGCGGCGGCTCCTGCCATGCACCCAAGCTCGCCTACGACCTTGACCAGATCGAGGCCGGTGCGCGTGGACAGGAAGGCGGAGAAGGCATCTGCCTTGCAGAGCAGGTGGACTGGCGCCGGCGCGTAGCGCGCGCGCGGCTGGGCGTCGATGCGCTGGACATGATCGAGCTTCGAATCGTCTCGGAGATAGCGCGTGGTCATAAGCCTGGCCCGCAGACGTCGCTGACCAAGCTGCTGGCATCGAACCTGCGGCAGGAGATCGATCTGCTGGCGGTCGATCTTTACGGCTTTGCCGGGCTGCAACTCGAAACCTCGCGCCCGCTCTATGGCCCCGAGGCGCCGGAGCCGGTTCATTCAGCAGGGGCGCAAGTAGCTTCCGCCCGCTATCTCAACAGCCGGGCCTGGACCATCTTTGGCGGCACCAACGAGGTCCAGAGCACCATCATCGCCCGATCGGTGCTAGGCCTGTGACCCGGCAGGCGTATATGACGGAGGGAATGTCCGATGCAGCTTAACCGCGAGGCGCTGACCCGCGCCTACCGGCAGATGAAGCTGATCCGCGAATTCGAGGAACGGCTCCACGAGGAGATCCAGACCGGCGAGATCGCCGGGTTCACGCACCTCTATTGCGGGCAGGAAGCGGTCGCCGTGGGCGTCTGCGAGCATCTGACCGAGCGCGACAAGATCGTATCGACTCATCGCGGTCACGGCCACTGCCTTGCCAAGGGGTGCGACGTGGAAGGGATGATGAAGGAGATCTGGGGCAGCCAGGAAGGCCTTTGCAACGGCAAGGGCGGGTCGATGCACATCGCCGACATCGACAAGGGCATGCTCGGCGCCAACGGCATCGTCGGAGCGGGCGCACCGATCGCGGTCGGCGCGGCCATCGCCGCCAAGATCGACGGCCCGGACGCGAACGGCGAGCTTGCCGTGGCGATTGCGTTCTCCGGCGACGGCGCCTGCAACCAGGGAACGACGTTCGAGGCGATGAACCTGGCGGTGGTCACGAAGGCCCCGGCGATCTTCGTTTTCGAGAACAACCACTATTCCGAGCACACCGGCGTCGATTATGCCGTGGGCACCAATCGCGACATCGCCAGCCGGGCCGAGGCCTTCGGCATGAAAGTCTGGCGCGCGGACGGCACCGATTTCTTCGCGGTGCATGACACCTTACGCGACGTGCTTGCGTATGTGCGCGTACCCGGCAACGGCCCGGCGGCGGTGGAGTTCGATACCGAGCGTTTCTTCGGCCACTTCGAGGGTGACCCTCAGCGCTATCGCGGTGAGGGCGAACTGGACCGGCTGCGGGCCGAGCGCGACTGCATCAAGATCTTTCGGGCGCGGGTGACCGGTGCGGCGCTGCTCGACGGCGAGGATCTCGACCGGCTCGACGCCGAGGCGCTCGCGGCTATCGAGAATGCCGTCCGGGCTTCGCGCGCGGCGGCGCGGCCGGCGCCCGAGAACGTCCTCGACAACGTCTACATCAGCTATTGAACGGCGGAACGCACACCATGGCAAAGATGATGTACCGCGACGCCATTCGCAGCACGATCTTTCAGGAGATGCAGCGCGACGAGCGCGTGGTGGTCCTGGGCGAAGACGTAGTGGGCGGCATGGGCACGGCCGGCGGCCCGGAGGCGATCGGCGGGATCTGGTCGACTTCGACCGGCTTCTATGAGGCGTTCGGCGCAGATAGGGTGATCGACACGCCGATCAGCGAGAGCGCGATCATGGGCGCGGCGGGCGGGCTCGCGCTTGCCGGCAAGCGCCCGGTCGCGGAAATCATGTTCGCCGACTTCATCGGCGTCTGCATGGACCAGCTTTGGAACCAGATCGCGAAGTTCCGCTACATGTTCGGCGGCAAGTCGGTCTGCCCGGCGGTGATCCGCATGCCGGTCGGCGCGGGCTACAACGCGGCCGCGCAGCACAGCCAGATGATCAGCCAGTTCGTCACCAACATGCCGGGTATCAAGGTGGTCATGCCGGCGACGCCGGCGGATGCCTGCGGCCTGTTGCGGCAGGCGATCCGCGACGACGATCCGGTGGTCTTCCTGGAGCACAAGTTCCTTTACGCGATGAGCGGCGAAGTGCCCGACGATCCGGACTTCTGCATTCCCTTCGGGCACGCACGCCTGGCGCGCGCCGGCGGCGACGTCACGATCGTCGCGACCGGCATGATGGTCGGCTACGCGGAGACGGCGGCCGACGATCTGGCGCAAGACGGCATCGGTTGCGACGTGCTCGATCTGCGCACGACGTCCCCGCTCGACGAGGAAGCCGTGCTCGATTCGGTGGAGGTGACGGGCCGGCTGGTGGTGGTCGATGAAGCGCCGCCGCGCTGCTCCCTGGCCACCGACATTTCGGCGCTGGTGGCGCAGAAGGCCTTTGCCAGCCTCAGGGCGCCGATCGAGATGGTCACGCCGCCGCATACGCCGGTCCCTTTCGCCCGCGAGTTGGAAAGCGCCTATCTGCCGAGCCCGGCCAAGGTCGCCGCAGCCGTGCGCAAGACGCTCGGCTACCGGTAGGGGGCACGATATGAGCCGCATCCGCGCCTTCACGATGCCGAAATGGGGCATCGAAATGACCGAGGGCACCATCGCCGAATGGATGGTCCGCGAAGGTGATGCATTCACCCGAGGCCAGGTTCTCTGCCTGATCGAGACCGCCAAGATCACCAACGAGGTGGAGGCCGAGTACGACGCGACCGTCCGGCGCATCGTCGTGGCAGGCGGGTCCGAGGCCGAGCCGGTCGGCGCCCTGCTGGCGGTTTTCGACGAGGGTGCGCACTCGGAGGCCGAGATCGACGCCTTCATCGCGGGTTTTAAGCCTGCCGAAGGCGGCATTGCCAAAGGCGCGGAGAAGACCGCCAAGGTCTCGCCTGAGCCCATCGTCGCGTCCCCTGCGTCACCCTTGCCGCGTACGAAGATCGAAACCAACCGGCCGATCAGCCCCGAGGCGCTGCGGCTCGCCGAAGACGAGGGAGTCGATATCGCCCGCATCGAAGGTTCCGGCCGCTGCGGGCGGATTACCCACCAGGATGTCGTCAAGGCTTTGCGGGGCGCTGGTTCGCCTACGCTGAAAGGCGCGCTCGCGGTCGAGCCCGATGACGTGAAGGTCCTGGCCTCGCCGCTCGCCCGCCGCATCGCCGCGCTTCACGGCCTGACATTGGCGGGCATCGCCGGCACTGGCCCGCGTGGCCGCATTTCCAAGGCTGACGTGCTGGCGCGCGTGCCGGCTCCCGCGACGCCCGGCATCGGCGCTCCGCTCTTCGTGGCGGGCGAGAACCGCGCAGAGATTCTGCCATTCGACCGGGTGCGCAAGGTCGTCGCCCAGAGGCTGACCCAGGCCAAGCAGGAGATTCCGCATTTCTACTTGCGCGTATCGGCCGACGTCGAGGCGCTCCTCGCGTTACGCAAGACCGCCAATCTTGTGCTCGGCTGCCAGGCCTCGGTGAACGACTGGATCGTCAAGGCCGCGGCGACCGCGCTCACCCGGCACCCTGACGTAAACGTGCAGGTGCGTGGGCAGGAGATCCATCGCTTCCCCCACGCCGACGTCTCGATCGCCGTGGCGAGCTCCAGAGGTCTGGTCACGCCGGTGGTGCGTCAGGCCAACCTCATGCGGATCGACCAGGTCGCAGCGGAGACGCGGCGCCTGATCGACAAGGCGCAAGGCAAGGGCTTGTCGATGGATGACATGGAAGGCGGCACCTTCTCCGTCTCCAACCTCGGCATGTTCGGCATCGCAAGCTTCGATGCGATCGTCTCTCCGCCGCAGGGCGCGATCCTCGCGGTGGGCGCGGCGCAGCGTCAGCCGGTCGAGACATCGGCTGGGGGCGTGGCCTTCGCAACCCGCCTTGCGCTCACGCTCTCGGTGGACCACCGCGCCATCGACGGCGCGGCGGGCGCCCAATTCCTGCAAACCCTCAAGAACCTCATCGAGCAGCCGGAAGGACTTTTCGCATGACACCGGGACCGCTCAAGAAACTGGGCGAGGTCATCCAACTCGCCTATTTCCCGACCGACTTCGACGAGACCATGCGCTACTGGATCGAGACCGTGGGCGTGGGCCCGTTCTTCGTGCTCAACGATGTTCGTCTTGGCGAGATGAAGTACCGAGGCCAGCCGACGGACGCGACCTTCTCGATGGCGATCGGCTATTGGGGCGACATCCAGATCGAACTGATCAAGACGGAAAGCAGTGCACCGTCGCTGTACACCGGCGAATATGCGGTGCGCGACCGGCTGCACCACGTCTGCGTTTTCGTCGACGACATCTCCCAGGCGCGCGCCGCCTGCGCGGAAGCCGGCGCGGAAGTGATCGTCGAGGGCAAGGTCGGCGACAGCGGCGAGGTGATCTACGTCGATCCCGGAAAGGGGCCGGGCTATATCATCGAATACCTCCAGCCGATGGCCGGCAGCGAGGGTCTGTTCCAGATGATGAAGGACGCCGCCCGTGACTGGGATGGCTCCGATCCGGTGCGAGTGCTCCAGTAACCGGCGGATGTGAAGGGCGCGGAACAGGCCGCCGCTGCGGAACTTGGACCCGTCAGACGTTGGGAATGTGCGTGCCGAGGTGGCGACCGGCGAGATAGCCGAAGGTCATGCCGGGTCCGAGCGTTCCGCCCGCACCGCCATAGCCTTCGCCCAGGACGGCCGCCATCGCGCTGCCCGCCGCGTAGAGGCCTGGGATCGGGTTGCCGTCCCAGTCGATCACTTGCGCGTCCGCGTTCGTCTTCGGGCCACCGGCGGTGCCCAGCGCGCCTGCTTCCATCTTGACGGCGAAGAAGGGGCCGTGCTCGATCACGCCGAGCGTACGGTACGGCGGGGCGAAGTCCGTGTCGCCCCACATGTAGAAGTTGTCGTAGGCGTTGTCCCCGCGGTTGAAATCGTCGTCGTGGCCGTTCCGCACCATGGCATTGAAGCGCTCGACGGTTGAGGCCAGGCCGTCAGGATCGATGCCCGCGTTCCGCGCGAGCTCCTCCAGCGTATCGGCCTGCATCATGAATGAGGGGACAGGACCGCCAGGCGGCGTATTGAACGTGTGGTATTTCTGGCGATAGCGCTGATCGATGATCAGCCAGTAAGGCAGGTTGGCATATGTGTGGGTGCCCGCGTCGAAGGCGTGCAGCGACTTGCCCAAGGCGTTGTAGTTCGCCGCTTCGTTGACGAACCGCTTGCCGGCGCGGTTTACCAGGATGGCGCCGGGACGCGCGCGCTCGTCCGAACCCAGCAGGTAGTTGGGCTTGGCGTTGCGGTGCTGCGGCTTGAATTCCAGCACGCTCTGCATCCAGTAGGCATGCTGCATGTTGCCCAGTTGCGCGCCCGCCTCGATCGCCATGAGCAGGCCGTCGCCCTCGTTCTCCGGCACGCTGACCGGGCCGGTGAGGGGGCCGCGCAGAAAGGTCTGGACCAATTGCTCGTTCCACTCGAAGCCGCCGGTGGCGATCACCACGCCGCGCCGGGCGCGAACGCGGAAATCCTTGCCGCTGGCGTCGTGCGCGATCACGCCGATCACGCGATCGCCGTCTTTGACCAGCTTGCGCGCGCGCTTTTCGAACTGGACGGGAATGCCGCGCTCTAGCACCGCGAGGAACAGCGATCCCGCCAGCGCCTGACCAAGCCCACGGAAGTCCTTTTCCTCCCGCTCGGCGAGCGTGGCCTCGTCCAGCGTACCGCGCACGGCTTCCATCAGACTGCCCCGCAGCGGATAGGCCATTTTGCTGGGATTGACCCTGCTCGCCCACTTGCCCAGCCGCGCGAAGGAGAACGCCTCGTTGTCGAGCGAGCGCCCACCCTCGGGCTTGGCGCCGGGGATGTAGGGCTGGTAATCGGGGAAGTCGTTGAACACGTGCAGGCGCACTGGCGTCTTTTCTGCCAGATAGCGCAGCATCTCCGGGCCGCCTTCCATGAAGGCCATCAGGGTATCGGGATCGAGCGCGCCGGGGGCGAGGGCATCGAGATAGGCGACGATCTGCTCGTCGTCGTCCTCCAGCCCGGCCTCGCGCTGGTGATCGTTACCGGGGATCCAGAGCATCCCGCCCGACATCGCCGTGGTCCCGCCGACCATGCCGGACTTCTCGAGGATCACCACGTCCCTGGCGCCGAAGTCGTAGGCCGCGATCGCCGCCGTCATCGCGGCGCCGCCAGATCCCAGCACGACCACATCGGCGTCTAGGTCCCAGTCCATCTCCTGCGTCACCATTTGCTTCTCACGCGGCTATCGATTGTCAGGTCGCGTCATGGTGCTTGGCCTGGACCGCCGCGCGGAAAGGTTCGGGATCGAAATAGAATGGCTTGATCTGGCAGCATTTGCCGTCGCGGAACCGGAACATCTCGGCGATCTGGCACGGCGCCAGCGCCGGGTCCGCGAAACGCATCGTGAGCACGGCGATGGCGCTGTCTTCGCCGATGAGCAGGTCGCTGCGGTCGAGCCCCGCCACATCCACCATGCCCATCACCTTGACGAACAGATCGCGCAGGCCGTTGCGCCCGCGATACTCGCCAGCCATCGGCAGGCAATCGGCCTCGATCGCCACGAAGTCGTCGGTCAGCATGTCGGCGGTCGCCTCCCAATCGCCGACGGCCGCGACGGCGTAAAGGCGGTCGACAAAACCGGCGATGTCCTCGCGGCTCATGCTCATGCTGGCGGTCCTCTCTCGTTGACTGCCAGTTTGCCAAGTGGGGCCGGGGCCGGAACCTAGCTATTCGAACAGCCTGCGCGGTTCTGCGCACGCGGTAAACCAAGGGCATGGGAAAGGTTAGACAGATCGTGCTGGCGCGGCGCCCCGTGGGCATTCCGCAGCCGGAGGACTTCCGCCTGGTCGAGAGCGAGATGCCGGAGCCGGGGGAGGGCGAGTTCCTGGTCGCGATGCGCGTGGGCTCGGTCGATCCGGCGGTGCGCGGGTTTCTTGACGATCGGCCGAGCTATATGGAGCCGGTCGCGCTGGGCGCGCCGATCAAGGGCATGTCGTTGGGCGAGGTCGTCGCCTCGAACAATCCCGACTATCCCGTCGGCACGTATGTGCGGGCCTTCGCGCACTGGTCGGACCACTACCTGCTTTCGAGCGATGCCTGGGGGCTGGAGAAGGTGCACCCGCAGCCCGGCACCGACCTGCATCACTACATGGGCGCGCTCGGGCCGGTGGGGCTGACGGCCTGGGTAGGGCTGTTCGCGGTTGGGGAAGCCAAGGCGGGCGAGACGGTGGTCGTCAGCGCCGCTGCCGGCGCGACCGGGTCGACCGTGGGCCAGATCGCCAAGGCCATCGGCTGCCGCGTGATCGGCATCGTCGGCTCCCCTGAGAAGGCGCGGACGATCCGCGACCTCGGCTTTGACGATGCCATCGACTATCGCGCCACTCCCGATCTAAGCGCCGAGATCGGCCGGCTCGCGCCCGATGGCGTGGACGTCTATTTCGACAACGTGGGCGGCGAGATGCTCGAAGCGATGCTGCCGCACATGCGCCTGCACGGCCGCGTTCCGGTCTGCGGGATGATCGGCCAGTATAACGACGCGGACCATCCCTACGGCGTCAAGACGCTGTGGCAGCTGGTGGTCAACCGCATCCGAATGCAGGGCTTTATTACTTACGATCACCCCGAGGTGCTCGAACGCGCGCAGATAGAGCTGGACGGCTGGGTCGCGGCTGGCAAGCTAAAGCCCCTCGCCAACCTGCGGGACGGGTTCGAGCGGCTGCCGGAAGCCTTCATCGACCTGATGAGCGGCAGCACCATCGGCAAGACGCTCGTGCGCGTATGAACACCGAGGTCGAGACCGCCTGGCATGCGCTCTGCGCCGAGGCGGAGTTTCCCGATGAGGGCAAGCTTGCCGCGAAACTGAGCGGCTGGAGCGTGCTGGTGCTGCGGGCGGATGACGGCCTGCACGCGGTCAACGATCGCTGCACCCACCAGGCCGCGCTGCTCTCGCCGGGCCGGGTGCGGCGCGGAACGATCATGTGTCCGCTGCACGGCGCCCGCTTCGAGGTCATGACCGGACGCTGCGTGGGCGGGGCCTATGCCGATCTCAGGCGCTTCGATCTTCGCGTCGCCGACGGCATGATCGAGGTTGCCGTGCCGGTCATGCCGCCAGGCCCCGGCGAGCGGCCGGTTGTCACCTGAATCCGAGCGACACCAAGGGAGAGATGCCATGACCTTCACCGGCCCCTTCGAGGACCGCCTCGCCATCCGGGAGCTGCTCGAGACTTACGCCGATGCCGTGACGCGCTGCGACGCCGAGGCGTGGAGCGCGACCTGGGCGGAGGACGCCGAGTGGTCGCTGCCCGACTACCCCGAGTTGGGCACCACGCGCGGCCGGGCGGCGATAAAGGCGATGTGGGTGGAGGCTATGAAGGCTTATCCCGGCATCATGTTCGAAGCCTGGCCGGGCGCCATCGATATCGACGGCGATACCGCCACCATGCGCAGCTACACGAGCGAGGTCTACGACCAGAACGGCGTCACCATGCGCGACCGGGGCGTTTACGAGGACACCTGCCGCAAAATCGACGGCAAGTGGCTGTTCGCCTCGCGCTCGTTCCGCAACATCCATCGCCAGCACGCCCCCAAGGGCTGCTGACTGCGCTGCCGATGGACGCGCGACTCGGCCAATCTTCCGCGTTCAGCTTTGCGGAGGGGTAGAGGCGGCCGCGCTCATTTGCTGGCTCCGTGCATCGACCGTCACGTTGTCGGGCTGTTCCAGCCTGGAGTCCTCTGATGCGAACCGGACCTTTGCGAGTGCTTCGGACACGTCCCACAGCCGCGCCGCGACGTCCCGGTCCAGCGCGCGCGGCGGGATCTTGGCTACCGTCGGATAGCCCCGGATGCCGCCCAGACCGTCCGGGCCATAGTAACCACCCGGTTCGGCCGTTGGCGACGTCGCGGCGAACAGCGTCGGCAGCGCGCCGCGTGCGGCGGGCTGGAACAGAAAAGGCAGGTAGCGGCGCAGTCGCCCCTGCACGCTGTTGGGGCCGGGGCCATTGACCAGAAGGTCGGTGCGGGACACGCCGGGGTGGGCGGCCATGCTCGTAACGCCCCAGCCATGCGCCTCGCTCCGTCGTTGAAGCTCGAACGCAAACATCAGGTTTGCCAGCTTGGATTGCGCGTAGGCGGTCATCGGGACGTACGAATTTTTGGAGTTCAGGTCATCGAAGTTGATCGTGCCCTGGACTGCGGCGATGCTGGACACCGTCACCACTTTCGCCGCGCTGCGGCGGAGCAGCGGCATCAGATGGGCTGTCAGGGCAAAGTGCCCAAGGTGATTGGTCCCCAGCTGCAGCTCGAACCCGTCCGCGGTCAGCCGGCGCTCGGGCGGGACCATCACCGCCGCGTTGTTGATCAGGAGCTGAAGCCGGTGGAGTTGCCCCACCAGCCGCTCTCCGCAGGCCGCCACCGAGGCAAGGTCGGCCAGATCGAGCAGCTCGAACCGCACTCTCGCGCCGGGGACCTGCTGCCGGATACGGTTGATCGCGTCGGCTCCTTTGCGTGGATTCCGGCCGGCCATGATGACCTCGCACCCCGCGCGGGAGAGCGCGAGCGCATCCTCCAGGGCAAGGCCGCCCGTGCCGGTCACCATCGCGGTGCGATCGTTCTGCGGTGGGATGTCGGATGTCGTCCAGTGTGTCATGAGCTTGCCTTTGTCGAAGAATGCCGTGGCATCTTCGTCCAAAGTAAGTTCCGGCGGCCGGACGGCCATACACGAAGCAGGAACTTATTTGCCTATTCCTACGATTCTTTCAGGCCAGGTTCGTCGCTGCTTCGCTATCGCGGCATGGCTTGCTCAAGCAGTGCCTTCAGGCTCAGCACGTCGCGCTTCGGGGCCACGCCGAAGGTGCGGGTGTATTCGCGGCTGAATTGCGAGGCGCTCTGGTAACCGACCTGGTATGCCGCTTCCGAGACGTTGGCCGCGTCCGACAGCATCAGCCGGCGTGCTTCCAGAAGGCGCAGCTGCTTTTGATATTGCACCGGCGTCATCGACGTCATCGTCTTGAAATGATGATGGAAGGAGGATGGGCTCATCCCCGCGACTTCGGCCAGCTGCTCGACCCGCATTGGCTGATTGAGGTTTTCGCGAACGAAATTGATCGCCTTCGCCACGCGTTCGGAATGGGTTTCGGGCAATGCCAGTTTGGCAATGTCCGCGCCGTAAGGGCCAGCGAGCAGCCAATAGTGCAATTCGCGCATAAGGCTGGGAAACAGGACCGGAATTGCCTCGGCCCTTTGCATCAGCCGAATAAGTCTGGTGAGGCAGTCGGTCAGCGGCTCATCGACTTTACCGACGAAAACGAAAGGGCGTGACGTCGCGCACGGCTGGGGAGGCGCTGCGAGTTGCTGGATCACCTCTCGCAAAATGGCCGGATCGAACTCGATCGTCATGCCCACATAGGGCCGCGCCCGGGTAGCGCCGACCATCCGGCCGATCGCCGGGATCGCGACACTGACGACCAGACATTCCATCTCCGAATAGCGGAGCGTCGTGTCGCCGAAATGGATTTCCTTGGCGCCTTTCAAGACGACACAAAGCGATGGCCGGTACATGTTGGGGATCGGCATGATCGTCTGAAACGACCGCATGAGGTTGACGCCCGGCATGCCGGTCTCGAAGAGACCTTCACCGCCCCCGCGAGCGTCGATCAGATCCATCACCGCCGACATCAGTGGCGGAGGGGTCTCAGGCCGATGCTTGGACGCTCCACCTTGAGGAAAAGGCAAGATCTCGGCGGAATTTGGCATGCTGTTCATGGATCAGTCCTTCTAGCCTGCGTCGCCAGATCGAGCCGGGCTGCAAGAATATGAGTGTGCCGATCAGACCGTCAAGACAAAGCTCGTCGGAAGCAATCGGTCGATCCCCGAATAGGGGGCGAATGTTGGGGTGTCAACGGCGGAGCAAAAGTCGGCCATTCGGCGGCGTAAAACCAGGCCATCGTG
>VFQT010002220.1_pt1 | contig 20555 bp, 19 predicted proteins | sample 3512381 | NCBI WGS metagenome assembly VFQT01 (sample SAMN10412376, study PRJNA504923) | tailings metagenome | isolation source: Relicate 2 Philex TSF3 active mining site | place: Philippines: Tuba, Benguet | collected 2017-08-29
GAATTAACGCATCAGCAATATGCGAACCAATAAAACCAGCACCCCCAGTAATTAATACATTCATTATAGTAATTTAGATTTCGAGCATTCTGGCCTCAAACCTGAGAAGTTTAATATTATTCTTTTGCAGAAGAGGTTTTATTTCGTACAATTTTTGATCTTCAATCAAACTGGATGCGACAATTACAATACTTGCATTTGAAATTTTGCAAACCTCTACAATTTGATCGGGTGTTCCCATAATCTCAATCCCATTGATAATAGTGTTTTTCAACATTGAATCATCATCTATAAAAGCAACAGGTTTGAATCTATATTTATCGCTTAAAAATAATTGCTTTGATAACATATGACCTAATTCACCAGCACCATAAATGACTACTTTATCTGAATAGGTCCTGTAGCGTAAAATTGTTTCCCTAAAATACTTGAAGAATACCCTCATCATAATGATTCCAGTAAAAGAAAGTACAAAATCTATGAAATAAAAATAAATCGGGAAATTCATTTCTTTAAATAATGTACTACTTAATATAAATAGCAAAACTGAAGCAATCAAGCCTGAAATAAAATTTGAATTTAAATCTGAAAAAGATATATAACGCCAGGTTTTTCTGTAAGAATTTGCAACAAAAAACAAAACAATTTTTACCAGTATAAATAAAGCTGGCACAATATAATTTAATGAAACGTCTATTTTAGTCACTTTTGCTGTGAGATAAAAAGAGGCGCTTATGATTAGAATATCAAAAGAAACTCCAAAAATTACTTTTTTATTCATCAGCAACAACCTCAACAATACACCACCTGCTTCAACATTCTGGCCTCTAGATCTGAGGTAAGCAATTTTCTCTTCTGTTTCATTATATACCTTTACATTACTCAGGAATAATCCAAAAAAAGCTGTCGCAATTAATAATATTGCGATAATAGGTAAGTATAAATTTGGATCCTTATAACTGGAAAGCAAAACAGTAGTAACACCCCAAAGAAGCCCTATACCATAAAGAAGTAAGACAGCTTTTTTCTCTGTCAATCCCATTGCAACCAAACGATGTGAAGTGTGATCTTTACCTCCCATATATATTTTTCTACCGGAAACCAAACGCTTAATCGTTACCAACGAAGTGTCTAAAATTGGAATAACCATCAATGCAAGTGGTAGAATCATTATAATAAAAACCGATGTATCATTGAGGTTTTTTTGTACCGATAATGCTAAAAAAGAAAGTAAAAATCCCAAAAAAAGACTTCCACTATCCCCCATAAATATTTTGGCTGGATTAAAATTGTATCTCAAAAAACCCAAAGTTGAACCTGCCAGTACAAAAGAAAGTAGTGCTGTTTGAGAATCTCCTTCAATTATAGATATGGCACCTACAATAAAAGCAATTATTGTACTAATTCCAGCAGATAATCCGTCCATATTATCCAGCAGGTTAATTGCATTGGTAATTCCTATGACCCATAAAAAAGTAATTGGAACTCCTACCCAACCTAAGAGATCATTACCAAAAACAAAACCTTTTGAGATAAGTATAAACGTTGATGCAACTTGAGCGACTACTTTATAAATGGGTTTCAATTCATATAAGTCATCTACCAGTCCAGTTATAAACATTATAGTAAAGGCTGAAAGTATAAACAGATCGATTTGAAAATAAATACTAGATGCAATTACAATTGAAATAAAAGAAAAATAAATTGCAATACCCCCCATCAATGCTGTCGGTTTTGTATGCCAACGATCCGCCCTAGGTGAAACAATCCAACCCCTGATTTTTGACAGTTTAATAACAAGCGGAGTTGCTATCAAAGAGTAAACAAAGGCAAGAGAAGAAAAAAGAAAAATGAGGGTTAAAAAAGACTTCATAAAATTTATTGATTAGCGGCTCTAAATAAATCAGCTAAAATTTTAATTCCTTCATCAACTGGCTTTAAATTACGACCCAATACGTTCAACATTTTTGAGTTATCCGGCTGTCGTCTGGTCATATCTCCTTCTTCAAGCGCTGGTAAATGTATAATTTTTGAAGAAGATCCCGCAATTGCAATAACTTTCTTTGCAAGATCAAGTACACTCACTTCAATATTACTTCCAATATTTACGATATCATTCAAATGCAGATTTTCTTCAAAAATTCTTTTTGTAGCCTCAATATTATCATCAATAAAGCAGAAAGTCCTTGTTTGTGAACCATCACCATAAATTGTTATATCCTGATTTTTAAGTGCCATGTTTATAAAACGAGGTACAACAAAATCATCACTTTGACCAGGCCCATAAGTATTGAAAAATCTGAAAATGGTATATTCCAAGCCATATTCTTTGTGATAGGACTTAAAGAAAGCCTCAGCTACATTCTTTACGATAGCATAAGGTAATCTTGAATTGAGAGGCGTAGTATGTTCGTTTTGAGGAAACTCTACCGGCTCACCATATACTTCTGATGATGATGAGAAAAACACACGTTTTACTCCTGTATTCTTTGAAAGTGTAAGGATATTTTTAATCCCATCAATATCGTCCAAAACCATGATAGGATTATCCAAAGTTCTTTTAACTCCTACTAATGCTGCATAATGAAAAACAAAATCAAACCGGTTTGAAAGCATGATGGGAGCAATTTCATTATAATCGTTTACGTCACACTTAATAAATGAAAAATGTTCATTTATAGTTGGTAATTTTTTGGGGTCTCCCGTAATTAAATTATCTGCTACTACCACTTCATATTTTCCACTATTTACTAGTGATTTAGTAAGTGCACTCCCAACATTTCCTGCTCCTCCGGTGATGAGAACTTTAGTTTTTTTCATTTAATTTATTTTAATTTTTAGCGTTGTTTATACTTAAAGAATCAACAAGTGTTACATATTTACCACAAATGATTTCTTTACTGTAATGATTAATGATAATTTCTCTGGTATGTTTTGCATCCTCATTACTCACTTGAACTAATGACTGTTTTAGTATTGCATCTGCAAATAATTCTGCAGACCCCCTGTCGACTACTATAGAGTTACCAATTTTATTTAAAAAATGTGCTAATGGGGTGTCATTTGCAGTAGCTGCAATTATTCTTTTCCCAGAAGCTAATATTGTAAGCACTTTTGAAGGCAAACCATCATAATCAGATGATTGTGCCATTGATATAAAATGGAGATCGATTCTTTGATTTAACTCTGGAACATGATTGCGATTTTGGTATGGAAGAATTGTTACATTCGATGCTGTTTTAACTAAATTAGTGAGCTTTGTATATTCACTACCACCACCTACCAATAAAAAATGAATATTGGATTTTTGTTCTAATATTTTAGCCGCAGCTAAAACACAATCCCAATCTTGAACTTTACCTAGATTACCAACATATCCTACTAAGTATTTCCCATCAAATGAATAATCATCACGTATTTCTCCAGTGAATGGTTTGTATAAATTAGTATCCACAAAATTGGGAATTATCAACAACTTCTGTTCAGGTAACCGATCTTTAATTTTCAGTCCAAACATTTCATCAATTACAACAATTTTATCATTGAACCTATATGTCAAGATCTCTATTTTTTTTAAAATCGAGATCAACCAACCAAATTTAAGCTGTAAGTGATTTATCAAAACATCTGGATAAATTTCCTGAACATTATATATAGATTTTGCCCACTTTATCTTTGCAATAATTCCACTTAACAAGCCAGCTGTTATAGGTGGAGAAGGAGTTAAAATAACATCAATTTTTCTTAGAAATAATATTTTAATGAAAGATGCAATATGAAAAAAGAAAATATTAAATGCCCTTAGTAAAAAACTTTTTGAGCTTGTATGAGGAAAATGAAATACTTCTGCACCGTAATAGTTTGTTTTCTTCCATAACAAAGAACCTCCTAAATCATTCTCAATACTCCCCTCATAGTTATAATGAGGTGTTGTAGTTACCACAGTTACCTTAAACCCTCGGTTAACAAATTCTTGAACAATATCACCATACAAATAAGCAGTACTTACTTGATCTGGAGGAAACATTAAAATATGGACTACAATATGCTTCTTCATTTACCCCAGACAACTCGATTAACATATTCTGTATACGATAAAATTATTCTGACAACTTTTTTTGAAACATTTGGCATAGAATAATCTCCAACAGGCCTAAATGCCCTAGTACCGGATTGATTATCTTCGATGTCATTTATTGCCCTCATGATTATTTCCGGATTTAAACCTGTCATTGTTACAACTGTTTCTTCCATTGCCTCTGGCCGCTCATGAGCTTCTCTAATGTTAACAGCAGGGAAATTTAAAATTGAAGACTCTTCTGAAATAGTACCACTATCCGACAAAACTGCATAAGCCTTTTGCTGTAAATGATTATAATCAGAAAAGCCCAATGGTTTTAAAAATTGTACTCCTTTATCAAGTTCTATTCCAAGATTTTCTATAACTTTTCTTGTTCTTGGATGAGTACTAAAGATGACAGGATATTGATACTTTTTACTAAGGGTACTTAGAAATTGTAAAAATTCAACAAATTTAGTTTTACTAGTTACATTTTCCTCTCTATGGCAAGAAACAACAAAATATTTATATTCTTCAAGCTGTAAAGTATTTAATACTGTAGAGTTTTCAATACTAGATTTATAATGACTCAAAACCTCAAACATCGGGGAGCCGGTCTTGATAACCCTGTCAGGTGGAAGTCCTTCACGCAATAAGTACTCTCTTGCTATATCACTATATGTAAGATTTATATCTGCGACATGATCAACAATTTTTCTATTTGTTTCTTCGGGAACACGCTGATCAAAACATCTGTTACCCGCTTCCATATGAAAAACAGGAATTTGACGTTTTTTTGCAGGTATTGCACATAGACAACTATTGGTATCACCTAAAACTAAAAAAGCATCAGGTTGTACATCTGCTAAAAGAGGGTCTATTTTAATTAGAATTTGTCCAATAGTCTCTGCAGCATTTACACCAGCAGCATTTAAAAAGAAATCAGGTTTTCTTATGCCCAAATCTTCAAAAAATATTTGATTCAATTCGTAGTCATAATTTTGTCCAGTATGAACCAGAATATGTTCAATTGAAGAAGAATTGTCTAATGCAGCAAAAACCCTAGCGAGTCTGATAATTTCAGGTCTTGTTCCAACTACTGTTAAAACTTTTAATTTCTTATTCATAATATTTTATCTATACAATTTCCATAAATGTGTCTGGATCATTAGCATCATAAAACTCATTAATCCAAAATACCGTATACAATTCTGTAGACCCTATATTTCTTATATTATGGGTATACCAGATGGGCATATCTACATAAGACGGAGAATCACCGGATAATTTGAAATCAAATACTTTATCTGTTCCTATTTTCCTAAGTTGAATGAGCGCTTCACCCTTTATAACTGAAAAACGTTCAATTTTTCTCGTGTGAAAATGATTACCTCGGGTAACTCCGGGATATGTTGTAGAAAAAGATATTTGACCGCCACTATTGAGCTTTATCAATTCAGTAAACTCACCTCTTACATCTTTATGACTTAAATATTTTACTGGATACTTATCTTCTACAGATTCAAAAGATCTAAATGTATTGAACAATTGAATATCAAAAATATCTGTAAACGCTGGAATCACTCCTTCAAGCTGGTAGACTCTTTTAAAAGTATTTAATTGATTCAGTATTTCAGATACACTGATCGTTTTATTTGCCTTAACTATAAAATATGGATTGTTTATATCATTGTCAACAACATCAATAATGTGTTCTACTAAATCGCCTACATAAATTAAATTAACATCTGTATCAACATCTATTTTGGGAGTATTTCCCGAAACCAACTGATGACAAAAAGTGGCAATTACTGAATTATAGAAAGGCTTTCCAAAAGGTCCAAAAACATTTGGCACGACTAAACCAGTAAAATTGGAATTACTTTTTAGTGCCCATTCAGCAATTTTCTCTCTAGATATTTTTTTTGCATTGCCGTACAAATTATCTTTCTCTTCCTGAGTAGATGAAGAAAAAATAATATGTGGCTTAGCTTTAGTTCTTTCTAATGAACGAATTAATTTATCGGCAAGCAATATATTTTCGTCAAACAAATGTTGCTGATCTTGTGACCGATTAACTCCTGCTAAATGAATAATAACATCGCAATTAGATACGAATTCATCTATTGATTTTTCATCATTAAAGTAAGATTTATTAAAATTAATTATAGAATATTTATCGGGATATAATTTAAGGGTGTTGTATAAATGTCCACCAATAAACCCAGACTGACCTGTAACAACAATTCTTTTCATGATTAAGCAATATCTTTCTTGATGAAATCTAACTTTAATAATAACTCTTTCATTTGATTGACATCTAACCTAAGTGTATTATGCGAATGATATTCCTCTAATTGAGAAACACCTTCCTTACCTTCAGAAAAATATTGAGCATAATTTAAATCCCTATTATCGGCTGGAATTCTATAATACTGACCCAAATCCTCCGCTTTAATCATATCTTCTCTATTCACCAATGTCTCATATAACTTTTCCCCATGTCTGGTACCAATAACTCTTATTTCACTCTTTGAATGATATAGCTCAAGTAATGCCTTAGCTAAAGTATAAATTGTAGCTGCTGGAGATTTCTGGACAAACAGATCCCCTTGCCTACCATTTTCAAAAGCAAATAGGACCAAATCAACGGCATCCTCCAGCGTCATCATGAATCTAGTCATTTCACCATCTGTAATCGTCAATGGTTTTCCTGATTTAATTTGTTCAACAAAAAGCGGAATTACAGAACCTCTTGAAGCCATTACATTACCATACCGAGTTCCACAAAAAATTGTTTTTTGTTCATCAAGATTTCTTGATTTTGCCACCATCACTTTTTCCATCAAAGCCTTAGACATCCCCATAGCATTGATTGGATAAGCCGCTTTATCAGTACTCAAAACAACTACCTTTTTTACGGAATATTTTTCTGCAACGGTCAGCAAATTATCTGTACCTAAAATATTTGTCTTCACCGCCTCTAATGGGAAAAATTCACACGACGGAACTTGTTTCAAGGCCGCAGCATGGAATATATAATCAACTCCATTTACAGCACTATCAATACTTGCAATATCTCGAACATCACCAATATAAAATTTTAATTTTTTGCTATTGAGTAATTTGCGCATGTCGTCTTGCTTTTTCTCATCTCGACTAAAAATCCTAATTTCAATAAAATGATCTGTTTCCAAAAATCTTTTTAAAACTGCATTTCCAAAAGATCCAGTACCACCGGTAATTAATAACTTACTTCCTTTTTCCATAATGTTTCGTTGGTGTTAATTCATGATTTTATTAAAAATAGTTTCCTTTTCATTCCAATTTGGATAATTGATAAGAACTGCTTTGTAGATACCCTTAAAAACGAATAAACTACCTGCACTTGCGCCGATAATTCCGTATTTTTTTATAAGCTCAGCAATATCTGTCAAAGAACCTGCTCCACCTAAGGCAGTCATTGGTATATTTATTGCATCATGAACCCTTGTTAACAAATCAAAATCATACCCTTTCATCATTCCATCCTGATCAATAGAATTTATCACAATTTCTCCAGCTCCTAATTTCTGCATATCAATTGCTACTTCAATAGGACTCTTACCGGTAGATTTCTTTCCGTTATTTGTATACACTTCATACCCACCAAATATCTTCTTTTTTACATCTAACACTACTACAACACTTTGGCTTCCTACTCGTTCAGCAATTGCTGTAACTATAGCTGGATTTTGAAACACTATTGAACTAATGGCAATTTTCTCCACACCAAGTGAGAAAATTTTATGTGCCTGCTCAACTGTTTTAACACCTCCTCCATAACATAATGGCATACGACATTCAGCTGCTAAATTTTCAATTAATTTATAGTCTGGCTCTCTATTTTCTCTTGTAGCATCTATGTCAATTACCATGAGCTCATCAGACTCCTTCTCGTTAAAGATTCTTACAGCATTTATCGGATCGCCAACATACTTAGGATTCTTAAACTGGACTGTTTTCACCAATCCTTTATCGTGAACAAGCAAACAGGGTATAATCCTTGGCCTAAGCATAGGTTAAAGTTTAGAGAAATTGTGCAACAATTTGATACCGAAATGGTGACTTTTTTCTGGATGACATTGAATTCCGAATATATTCTCTTTACAAATTGCACTAGCAAATTCAATACCATATTCTGTAGTAGCAATAATATTTTCAGTATTAGAACATTCAAAGTAATAAGAATGCAGAAAATAAAAACGAGCACCCTTTTCTAGTTCAGATAGCAAAGGATTATCTTTTATTGGTGCAAAATTATTCCAACCCATATGGGGAAATTTTGTTTTATATGGAATTTTTTCTGCATCAAAACGTTTAACTTGTCCTTTGACCCATCCCAAACCTGGCATACATCCTTCATCACTTCTTTCTGCTAGCATTTGCATACCGACACAAATACCAATAATGGGTGTTTTTCTTTCCAAAACCGCTTCATCCAAGGCCGCCCTCATACCAGATTGATTTAACCTATTCATGGCATCATCAAAAGAACCAACACCTGGTAAAATTAACTTACTCGCTTCAGCAATCTCTTTAGCATTTTGAACTTTATTCACCTCAATTCCTAAACGTTTATAAATATTAACAAAAGCATTAATATTTCCAACGCCATAATCAATTAAACTTATCATCGAAAAAGTCTTTTTTCCATTCCTAATATCCGTTGTACCCTAGCACCAAAATCTATGATCCATTTTTTACTTTTGTAATCATTAAAGGTTTTGTTTTGGCCTTCAAAAATTTCTTTAAGCTCCTGTATCTTTAGATCAAGTTTATTAGCAATATATTCGAATTCTTGATTTAAAAAATGTTCATCCATTTCTGGTTTAGCAATTCGATCAAGGGCTTCTTCTCTTGACATTTGTCCAGTTAGTATTAAACTTGAGAAATGAGCTCTCCTTTTTTCAAATCCAAATTTTCTTGGCAGCCAATAATCTTCATAAAATCTTGTAAACCTAGACTCATGGTGTTTGTGCTGAAATTTTTCCCATCCGAATTTTTGAAACAACAACTCCTCGGCATCTTTTTTGATGTAAGGAACTAAATTAAGTGGTTTTACTACCTGCATCCCATACCGATATCGATAGTAAATTTTATATGTAAGTATATCCACTATTGGAAATGTTTTCAACTGACGTTTACCGAATTTTTTATGTATGTCCTGAAATAAAGTAGCATCAATCCCTGGGTAACCACCCCATTCTTCTGGCTCACGGCAACATTCAGTAGAGAAGTTACCACCAGTCAAAACAGTATTGATCTTGTGTTTATTTGCAAATTTATAAAGCGCAGAGAAAAAGGCGGCATCCTGTGGTAAATCTTGGTCTGCAATTTGGGATCTGAGGAACGCAACTTGAAGATCCTTCATTTCTTCCCAATTGATTACTTCAGTATACAAATCTAACCCTAATCCATTAACTAACTTTTCAATATTGCTAACAGCTTGTTGTGTATTCCATCCTGCATCAACATGGAATATCAATGGTCTTAAACCCATTATTTCTTTTGCGACATATGCAGCATAGGAACTATCCAAGCCACCACTTAATCCAATAATACAGTCAAAGTCCTTCCCTTTTCGATCTTGCTTTATTCTATCAGCAATTTTCATTAATTTTTTATACCCTCTCTCATCTGTATGCCAATTAGGAAGTATGGTTTCTTGAAAATTATAATAGTAATCTGAAATACCATTATCATCAAAAACAATATTTGGATCGGATGTATCCATTATTGTTTTATTACATATTTGATATACTCGATTAGAATTCATTAAACTTAGTTTATAAATATTTGATCAAAAGACTTTAGATAGTGTGAAAGTTTATTTCTTTCAAGCGCTTGATTATAGTTATGAAAAGCAATATCTATAAGATACTGCATATTATTTTCAGAATAATCATACACTAATTTCAGAGAATCAACGATAGAATTAACTTTCATTTTTTCTACGACAAATCCATTTTTCTGATTTTTAAAAATGTAGGGAATCCCACTATGCTCCGTTAAAATAGCAATACACCCTGATGCATAAGCTTCAATAATTGAAAAAGGAAGACCTTCAAATGGATAATATGTAGGCAAACAAAATATGTGAGCCTCTTTAAATAATTGCTTTTTCTGATTTCCATTTATAAAACCATGGAAAAAGACATTAGGTTGACTTTGTACTTTTTCTAAAAAATTATTACTTGGATCATAAACTAAATTACCAGCAAAGTGTAGCTCAAATTTATTTTTAATAAAATCAGGTAAAGAAAGGTAGGCCTCCAATAATTCAATATGACCTTTACCGTACAATAGATTACTCAAAAAAAGTAGTTTTAGTGTTGGTGGTGCTGTGAATTTTTGACTAATCTCTGAGTATGATGAAAACAATCCGTCTTCTGCAAAGTTTTCAATAATGCTAACTTTACTATGTATAACATCATACTTATTAAAGAAAGATTTTTGATGCTCACTTTCTACAATAATGCTTTTCAACTTTGACAGATAATAACGATTTATCTTACCTATAAAATTTGGCGACTGCAGTATGTTCTGAAAACTGTTACCACCTAAAAGATGAATTGTTAGTTTTCCCCTTGTATGTCCAAGTATAAAATAAAATAATAAATCACGAATATTTCCAAAAAAAGACTCTGCGATAGAAAGGTAAACTAAGTCATATTTATTCTTATGGAGTAAAAAATGAATATATATTTTACTCCATATCATTAGTTTTTCAAATGAAAAATTACCTGAAATCAATTTACTAGAGCTAAAACTAATGGCATGAACAATATGACCTTGGTCTTTCCAATGATTAACAAGCATTTGTACTGGCAATGAATTACCCGTATGAGGTGGAGGCAATGGCCCAACAACTAATATTCTTTTAGTCTGCATCAAATAATATTATGAAACTAAAATCGACTAATACTTTATAAAAGCGAACTCTTCAAGTGTATCGGATATCGAAAAAAGCTTGTACCCTTTTTCTTTTATTAATTTAATTGCACTGCGTGTCAATTCCTCCCCGTTTTCATAATATCGTGAGTGAAATTCAATTAAAATTTGCTTTACGTTAATTGAAGAATTTAAAATCTCATCTAATACATCATACTCAGCCCCTTCAATATCAATCTTTAAAACATCAACTTTCTTTACATTTAATTCACCACAAAGATCATTCCAACATTTCATATCTACCTGAATGGTATTCACTTTACTTACATTCTTGTGATCATGCATGCTCCCAGATACATGATTTGGGTTTACAGGAAGATGAAAATCAACCTTTCCTGATATTTTACCAATACCATAAGCTTGAAAATTAAAACAATCACGCATAGGTGAATTTTTTATAAAATCAATTGATTTAGGTGTCGGGTCGAAAAGATACATTTTTGATTGATACTTGTTATACAAAGCAGCATCAAATGAAATATCTTCTCCAATACCAAAAGAAAAAACAACAGAATCACTTGACAAGTCCTTCTCACATATAGGGAAACCGCCATAATCATTTCCCATCCAAGAATGTTCAATTTTAATATCAAGTTTAAATTCATTTGAATGATTACTTAATATAAAAAACTGTTTTTTAAGTTTTCTTTTCAGTTTACCCAGAAATTTTATCATATATCTATCTTAAATCAATTTGTAAGGTCAAGTCGACAAGTTTTTCATAATTAAGAACTTCTTTTGCCACATGAGCTGCTCGGAATTTATAAGCACTTAGATTATTGGCATCCATGAAAAACAATATCGCTGATTTTATCTCACTAGTCTTATTATGCTTATCATTCAAGACAATGACATTTTTATCAAAATTTAAATACTCAACTTTTTGATCTAAACAACGACCATCATCTAAGTTTACATATTTACCAACTACTGTTGGCAATGACATACCAATAGATTGTTGCCACAAAACAGATTGACTAGATGGGTAAATTGCAATATCAGAAGCAGACATGTATTCGTAAACTTCATCCGAAGTGAGCCAGCCGGTATAAAAGATTCGAGTATCATTTTTTATTAAGGAAAGTAAATTTTCCTTATATATATCATCGCAAGAAACAAAATCTCCCCCGATGATCAACTTAATATCTAGATCTTTTAACTCTTGCAGAACTGTAATAATTTGTTCAGTTTGCTTTCTAGGCTCTAATTTTCCACCTGTAAATATAACTAAGGAATTTTCCTTAGCCCCAATTCTTGATCGAATATCATTACGATAAGGACCATTAAGATAAAAAATGGACTTCTGATAATCAACACCCAAAGGGAATAGTTTCATTTTCTTTTCAGGAACCCCATACAAGTTTTTTAAAAACAGTAAGCTATCGGGTACTATTGGTAAAATAGCGTTGAAATATCGTTGGTAAAATTTAAAATATATACCTTTCAAAAACTTATGCAGAAACAATCTAGAAATCAAGTTCTTTGCAGAATTGCTGTAATCGGCATGGAAATCTAAAATTAATCTTACCGGCCTTTTTGACTGTTTTACATAAGATACAACTTCATGGATATTAAATTGAATGTCATGAATAAAAATCAAATCAGGATTACTTTCTTTCAAATAAGGCATTATATTACTAAACTTCCTTACTCGGTTAAATATATTTATACTATAAGGAATACGAATTAACTTATACGAGAATTGTTCTATGATTTTTAATCTAGAATTAGTGTCATACTTGTCGTTATAATAATCACTTATATTTTCAAAAGTAGAAGTAATAATTGTTAAGTTATATCCTCTTGACAGGTATTCATTTTTAATAAAGTTTTCTTGATACAATAAATCTTCAAAAAAACTATCACTTATCATTGTTACATTCATGCGTAAGAAGATTCGTTATTTTTTAAAGCAAATACAATGCCTAAAAAAGCAAAAAAATCACTTGCCCCAAATACATAACCAGAGAATTGAACTATAAAAAAAGAAATAAATGCAATCTGGAAGATTGGGCTCAACATGAAATTCAAAAGCACAGTCTTTAAAAAGACAAATATTGGAATCAAAAATAAAAAAAGACCAAATATTCCAGTCGACAATACAACATCTATAAATATGTTGTGTGGAGAAGAACTATCTGTTATGGTATAATAATGAGTCCCCCAAAAAATATTTTCTTTAATTTGATTAAAAGCATTAGCAAGAAATAATTTCCTTTCTATCGAACTCTGGCCTTCTCCTCCCTCAAGCAAACGTTGTAAAATCAAAGCGTTTTCAATATCAATAAATAAAATTGACAAAATCAGTAAACTTAGAATTCTTATTATCGGGTAAATTAATGACGTTACATTACTATAAAACCTGTAAACGCCAAATATTAAGAAACAAAAAATTAAGCCTAAAGTAGGAGATAACGACGCTGAAAAGAAAATATTAAATATTAGAATTGCCAATATCAGAAACTTTAAATAACTATTTTGATTAAAATTTTGCAATAACAAAATACCAAATACAGCATAAGATGATATTGTAATTGGATTAAGGTATTTGTTACCATTTTCAGTAGATTCAATTTCAAATCTAGACTGAAGCAAATTTTGAAAGTCTAGTCCAGATTTAATTAAGATCAGGGTGAAAACAAGAATATTTACAAAAAGTATTCCATTTCGAAGTACTGATACAAATTGATTAAAATCAATTTTTTGAGCAGCAAAGTAAACAGCTATGAAATTAAAAAATGTTACTAGGAAGCCTTGTGTAAAATAATAAAACAAACCATTTTCTGGGACTAAGTATAACTTAAATATAAAAAGATCAGCAAAATATCGAATCAGATAAATGGACCAAAAGCCAATGAGAATCCAAAAGTATAAGGGAGCATAAATTTTGCGAACCAGCACTTCACGTGTAACAATAAAGACACCTAAAACAAGTGCGGTTATCCTATAAATAATACTGATTACATTAGAATCAGCATTAAAGAAATAATTAACCACCGCTATAAATGGGAAAAATAATGATATATAAAATATAGACAAAGCATAAAAATACTTCTCGTTAAAATTTATAAATATGTCTTTTAAATTAATGTACATTGACTAATGGAGGTCTACTCGTTGTCAACTTATTCAAGTAAACAAGGCTCAATAAATTAAAAAAAGTAGTGGAAAGAGAATAAACCACCAAAACCGTATTAAACTTAAAACTATTGCGCGGCAAAATATATAAGATGCAGAAAGTAATAAATACATTAAGCAATTGGAAAGACATTAAAAGATGTTGCTTATTGTAGAAATTATATATTGAATTAAATGGGATGGAGATAAATTCAAAAAAGATCATGACTATTAATAATTGCGCTATATCACCGACAAGGTTCCATTTATCACCAAGCATGTATGTGAAAATAAAGGGAGATATGAAATATAATAGAAGAAAAAATAACAACCCAAAAACAACTAACCTTGTTAAATAGAACTTATACTTTTGACTAAATTTCAAACCTTGATTAAAAACGACAGCAAAATCATTTCTAAAAACAGCTGTTAGTGAAGTTGCAATAATCAAAGTTGGCAATCGTAAAAATCTTGTCGCCATACTATAATTACCAATAAGAAAACTATCGTAGACACTAATTAAAAGAATAGGTGTCATGTATTGTACCGCAGAAGCTGATAAATCAGAAAGAAGTAAAAACTTTGGAAAATTGATGTATCGTTTAGCTAAACCCAATGTATAACCCAATGTGTTTTTTTGAAAATTCTTATAATAACTAGAAAAATAAAGCAACAGAATAAACGAAAATAAATTACCAAAGAAGAACCCAATTATCAATCCACTTACATCATTGTTTAAATACCCTAAAAAGATACTCAACAAAATAGTCAATACAGATTGACCTAAAACTACATATGAAGAATACCGATAGTGTCTTTCCTTTAATAAAACATAAGTTAGACCTGAGTTAATTGACAATAAAATAATGAGCAATGGAATGAAAAAGAAATAATTATAGGGTAAACTATAGCCCATTTTCTCCAAATCAATTCCTAAAAACAATAGCAACCCAAATGTAAATGCAAAAAAAACAGTGATGGAAATTGATAAAATAACGATTAAATCTACAACAGCAAAAACATCTCTATTTGTATTTTGCAATACAATAGCATGTTCATATCGACCGCTACCAAACAAGGTCAACAATGTTAATGTACTAAAAAAAACAGCATAAATACCAAATGACTCAGGCGAATAGATTCGGGTAAGAATTGGTGTTGCAGCCAACATCAATAATTGACTCATCACTGCTCCACTAGCAACAGTAAAGATATTCTTAAATTGAATTTTTGTACTCAGAAATAATTGCTTTAAGAATCTGTTTATTTTTTACTGCAAGTTTAAATTCTTCCGCTGGCACCCCCATGACAGTAATATCTGAAGGAGTATCTTTCATAACCAACGAGGCAATTCCAACGGTCACATTGTCTCCAATAACTTTTTTGTTTAAGATTGAAGAAGAAGGTGCTATCCAACAATTTTTGCCGATTTCAACACTGCCCGCAACCATTGCATTAGCAATCACCAAACTATTTTCACCTACAACTACACCATGTGCAATGTGTACCAGATTATCTACTTTCACATTTTTAGACAAGATTGTACTACCAAGAACTGCACGATCAATGCAGGTGTTATTTCCAATTTCAACATCATTCATTAACACTACATTACCAATATGTGGGATAAACTCATAATTTTTTGATTCAGGATTTTGCTCGTAGCCAAACCCTAATCCTCCAATAGTACAATTACAACCTATTTTTACATTATTTTTTATGATTGTACCGCGTAAGATTACTGTATTACTTCCAATTGTAACATTATCCCCAAGAACACAATCTTCTTCAATTGTCACAAAATTGCCAATAGTGCAATTTTTTCCTAGCTGAACAGTACTATGAATAACTGAATGAGAAGATATTGATGGAGCTAATGGCTTATCAAAATATCTTGAGACTATTTGCTGGAAAGCAAATCGAGGATTTTTTGTAACTAGAAGAGTTAAATTACCATTATATTTTAAAGCAACTGATTCAGAACATAAAACTACACCTGAAAGTAAATCAGAAAGCATGCCTGCATTTTTATCCGAAACCCACATCAAAGCATCATCTTCATCATTTGACAGATCAATTTTTTTTACTTTGCTAATAATAAAACTTGAATTTCCGATAACTTCTTCCAGATGAATTACAGAACGAATATCATTAATAGATAACTTCATAATGATTAGATTTTAAACCGAACTACTTCAAAAACTTCGGCATATTCTACCCCAAATTGAACTCCCCTAACCTTTGCAAGTGCTATAACAAAGTCATCGTTCATGTAAGAGCGAAATTTTTGAGAATTATATTGCAGAAGGGCTTTTTTCTTAATTTCTAAATGCTTCAACTCCAATGGAACAAAAGCTTGTGTCTGGAATGATATGTTGTTCCAAACTAGCTCGTAACTTAAAACTGATTTATTTTTAAATGCACGCAATCCCTCCTGTGCAACTACTGCATGATCTTGATGAATATCATTCAAGCTTGGAATCAATACTAAATCAAATGTATTCTTTTTAGATATGGCGATAATATCTTCCAAAATTTCTTGTCGCGCGTATGAAAGCTTCCTCACTTTATACCGAAAAACGTATAAATTAGATTTATCTATCCCAAGAGCTGCAGTTGCATTTTCAACTTCAGTTTTTAAAATATCTTTTGGAAATCCTATAGGAACTGATTCTTCAGCAATTGAAAATGCAATATAGTGGACTTCTGTCCCGGCTTCAACCAATTTAGCTATAAATCCACCAGCTCCAAGCTCTCCATCATCAGTATGAGGGGCCAAAACAAGCACTTTCTTATAGGAAGTTGTCATACCTGCACTCATATCAAACAAAATTTATGACTATCACTTGTTGGTGCTACTATGGCAGACTGTCTAATTTTATATGCTAATTCTACAGCAGGTCGTGAATCCATCAATCCGAAACCATTGCCATTTAAAATACTTCGATAACTTTCTATATGTAGATCAGTAAACCCTTCACTAAATTCAAATTCATTACCATCAATCACAATCGATCTAAATGTTCTTTTTCCTTGGGAACTAATTTCTAATGGAATGTACTTTACATCAATACTTAGAAACCAAGAAACTTTTGCTTTCTCAAACCTGATTACTCCAGAAGCTTTATCTTTTTCATGAATATTTACTTCAATAGAGATAACATTACCAAAAATCCAAGTAAGCATATCAAAAAAATGTATCCCTATATTAGTTGCTATCCCACCAGATTTATTTGGGTCTCCTTTCCAACTTGTTTCATACCAATGCCCTCTTCCAGTAATGTAAGTAAGTTCCACATCATACAGATGATTAGACGGGCTATTTTGCACCGTATCCCTAAGCTCTTTAATTTTGGGATGAAGTCGCAATTGTAAAATAGTATAAACCTTTTTGCCAGTCTCCTGCTCAATTTCAGAGAGAGCATCAAGGTTCCAAGGATTCAAAACCAAAGGTTTTTCACAAATCACTTCAGCACCCTGTCTTAATCCATATCGAATATGAGAGTCATGTAAATAGTTTGGAGAACAAACAGATAGAAAATCTATATTACGACCATTTCGTCTAATCTTATCAAGATGCCTATCAAACCTTTCAAACTCCACAAAAAAATCAGCACTTGGAAAATAACTATCAATTATGCCCACCGAATCAGATGGATCATATGCTGCAATTAAATTATTTCCGGTTTTCTTAATTGCATCCATATGTCTAGGTGCAATGTAACCTGCAGCACCAATTAAAGCAAAACTCTTACTCATACTTTATTCTGTTTTTTTACTCCTGTTTGATCCAACTCGTAAACATCGCCAGATTCTTTACAAATAGCTAGCATAGATTGATTAAAAATTAATTTGTGTCCATATTCACTTACCCAACCAACTTGACGAGCAGGATTACCAACAAAAAGAGCATAGGGTGGAACTTTCTTTGTAATTACAGCACCTGCTCCAATTAATGCATATTCGCCAATTTCATTTCCGCAGACAATTGTAGCATTAGCGCCAATTGTTGCACCCTTTTTAACAACTGTAGCCCTGTATTGATCTTTTCTAATTATAGCACTTCTTGGATTAATTACATTTGTAAAAACACATGAAGGCCCCAAAAAAACATCATCTTCACAAATAACACCAGTATATATCGATACGTTATTTTGAATCTTTACATTATTGCCAATAACTACGCCTGGGGAAACCACTACATTCTGTCCAATATTACAATTCTTGCCAATTACAGCACCTTTCATAATATGCGAAAAATGCCAAATTTTTGTCCCCTCACCTATTTCACAATCATTATCAACAAATGATGAGTCGTGTTTATAGTAAATCATAAAAACTATCTTTTAAAACTAACATCTTGACTGCACATAAATCCATTTTTTTACAACCAAAAAAATACATGTTACAGCTGTAAATATGGAAAACCAATAAAGAGAAGACTTTACTTTACCAACATAAATTTTTTCTAATGGGAAAGAACTCTGATCAACAATTTGAATTGAAGGGGTTTCTTGACTCAACAAAGTCTTTGCGAGTTCTAGATTTTTTACAACTTCAGCAAAAATTGTCCCAACCATTGTTTTCTCACGAGTAGAAATTTCAGCATTTATAGTTGCTACCTTAATTCCCGGATTAACGTCTATCAAAGATTGTTGATTTGTTGCTGCGCCAAAGGTTTTATTATTTAATATTGCTGATAAACTATCAGCCCTTCGTTGAAGCATATTTACATTTTGCACTTTAACTTTTATCTTTGATTGCACAAATTTCATTGTTGCCAATGAAACTATTCTCTTTGCCAATATATCACTTAGTATTTCATCAGGTGTTGCAACTATTAGTTGAATGAAAGAAGCTTTCTTGTCAGGTCGAGATATAGATAGATCATTCTTTAGAATTTTCTTTTTCACAATTATTTGCAACAAACTATCTTCAAATCTTGGCAAATCTGTACTTTGATACTTTGCAAAAGACAAATTGTTAGATTTTGATAATGACGACCATTTTTTAGTAAGATTATTTGCTAGAACATATCTGTCTGCCAGTGTTTCATTTTTATTTGAATCAACATATGTCAATAAAACTTCACGCAAAAGAGTCTCACTTTTTAAAAAAAGAAACACATTATCACCAGAAAGTATGCTTCCCCCTCCTCCTCCTAAATCTAGCCCAAACTGTCCTGCCAGAGCAGATATACCAACATTAGACCCTTTCGATTCTTCAATAACAAATGTTACTCGTGAAAGATACCTTGTTGGAGTTAATAGAGAAATTAATAACCCAATAAATGCACCAATAATTCCAACGGTCAGAATAATTACAAGTTTCTTTCTCAAATAAGAAAAAGTTCTTTTTAAAAGCCTTAATAAGTCAAAAAAACTTACATCTTTTTTTTGAAGAATATCTTTTACTGTCATACTAAATTATTATCTGAATAATAGAACAAGAGTTGTCATTATTGAAGCAAATGCAGAAACCAATACACCTGCCTTTGCCGGATCGAATCCGCTTTCTCTTGCTGGCTCGACCGGAACAAAAATGGAGCTTCCTGGCGTTACCTTAGGATATAATTTTATACCTAAGAAAGACTTTGTGCTAGCTGACCTTCCATTAGGATATACCACAAAAACTCTTTTCTTGTAGGCATTTCTGTTAAATCCACCTGCTGCTGATATATAACTTCCAAAACCTTTAGCAGGCTCATACTGTACAGTAACTGGTTTTAAAACCTCCCCGGAAACTCCGACAGTATTTACAAATCTTGGAATAATAATCTGGTCCTCATCTTGTAAGGTTACATCCTCTTCTGAACCAGGACGTGATAATATTTTATCTAACTCAAGTGCTACCTCTGTAGTTTTACTGTTTAACTGATCAATTTCAATCAACTTACTGGTATCACTTTTCTCCTTATCTATTGTATTTACATCCAAATTTGACAATGTCAATCTTTTTATAAATGCTGTATCCAAATCTAGTTTCTTCCTCACTAATTTGGCTCCATATACATCAGCATAAGGCAGCACACCTCCAGCTCTTTTTATAATTGAACTCAACTTTTCTTCTGGATTTTCTAATGTATAACTTCCGGCAAATGCAACCTCACCTTTTATCTCGACAGTCACCTGCTTTACTTTCGATGGATCTTGCTTAATGCTTACCACATCATAAGGCTTAAGAATTATTTCTTTGCCTTTGTCAGTTAGACTTTTATCAATATCAATTATAATTATTTCTGAAGTCGCTGAGCCTTTTACCCCAACATTAATATCATCTTTTCTTCTTCCCACTTCTATCTTCAATGTAGTTGCATTCTCTAACAAACCTCCCGCCTTTAAAATCAAACCTTTCAATGAAAGTGAATCTTCGTACCTGAACTCAC
>VFQT010002222.1_pt1 | contig 20549 bp, 19 predicted proteins | sample 3512381 | NCBI WGS metagenome assembly VFQT01 (sample SAMN10412376, study PRJNA504923) | tailings metagenome | isolation source: Relicate 2 Philex TSF3 active mining site | place: Philippines: Tuba, Benguet | collected 2017-08-29
ATGCTTGCTTCGTCGCTCGCACCAGCCAGGCGGCTCTCGAGATCGGCGACGCGCTGACTGATCAGCTTCAGCCCGCGCGGGGTGACCAAGTTAGGGCCGGGAGGGATGGGGATCTCGAACTTGGGTTCGAGGTGCTCCTCATCGCCTTCCCGGCGGAACGCCACGCTCATGGTCTAACTCCATCGGCACACTGCGGCATCATCAGAAACTCATCGCGAAGCCGAACGCTCCGGGCTGGAATGCCGGATCTGTGGTGGGGCCAAGTTGGGCGAAAAATCTGGCAACGGATACGCGAGCCGATTCCGGAGCCTGAGAACGCCATCTGGATACGCGTCTACGCCCAACCTTGCGACAAGTCCGTTGCCAGAAAACATATGACGATCAGAGGTTTGTGGCCCTTGGCCATTCCCCAAATCCACTCCCTGGAGTCCGCTCTAGGACTGAGTGGTGCGCGACGGATCCGCGTGCGAACTCGTCGCTTGGTGACCGCTGCGGCAGCTGCGGGACCTAAGTTTCGGAATCGGCCCTGAGGGAGAAAACTTTAATTAAGCAAAGCCAACAGCTTAGGCTACATTTCCCTGGAAGCAGGAGCGGTTTGGTTGAAGTTCACGCTTTCGCGAGCAGCAAAGGCCGGGCTGGTCGGCTGCTTGGCATCGGCTCTCGAGATTGCATAGTTCCCCAGCGAGTACACGCATGGACGACAACAACCTATCTGGCCAGCATTCAAAAAGCACAAGAGGTGTATAGCAAATGGAGTTATTATTGTCAATACATCCATAAGTAATAGTATTGTTCCATTAAGGCTAGGAATGCAGTTTCAGTTTAGATCAATACACCATCTGCGATCTATATGACGAGACAGAGCGGTGGGGTAAATTTTACTGTGCTGATATCGTCGCAGTTCTAATGCCAGGGCGTTTCGTTGATGCTTTCTATCGGCACTCGGAACTTTCGACGCATCGATAATCGATGTATCTTGTTTCGTTCATGTCGATTATCGATGCTGAGGAAACTTTCGTCGCATCGCTTAGCGATGTTTCTAGAAAGTTTGTGCATATCGTTTATCGATGCTGTGCAAAGTTTTGTCCGATCCGCTGCTTTCGGGCTGATCGCCACATCGATAATCGAGGCGCGCGCCCCCACTGCACGCAGCCAAGAGCGTACTGCTGGGGTTAGGCCGGGTACCCATTGAAGGCTGGTCGCCGACATGGCAGAGCGAAGGTTCGCCTCGCAGTTCTGGGCGGTAGCAAGTGTGAGGTAGATGGCGATCCACGTGCTTCTTGACGAGGTGATGCGCAAGCGCGGGATGACCGTCGTAGAGCTCGAGCGGCGTACCGGCATCACCGCTGCGAACCTTTCGAGGCTGAAAACCGGCAGGGGCCGGGCGGTCCGCTTCTCGACCTTGAATGCAATTTGCCTGGCGCTCGACTGCCAGCCCGGCGACCTGTTCGAGTTTGTGCCCGATGAGGCTGTGAGTGATCCTGAGAAGGGTCGGGGCTAGCCTTGCAAACCGTACTGAGCGGGCCGCACTATTGAAGCAAGCGGCAGCTCGCCAATCGCGCCTGGCGGACCGGCGTCCGCTCAGATCGAGAAGAGCACGACGTCTTCGGCTCGCGGCGGCGCTTGGTCAAAACCTGGTAGTGGATCAAACCGCTCGTCGCCCAGCTTCGGCGCATGCAGCCCTGCCAGCTTGAATTGCCCGAGGCGAGGCTCTTCGCCTTTGCGCCAGTCCTTGTCCATGTTGAGGGCGCTGACGAACAGGTCGCCTCGCCGTTCAAACAGCAGGTGCGGTGCCAGCCGGATCAGCGCGCCATTGTACTGCGCGTGGACGAGCCGCTTCCGCGCAATGGCTTCCATCAGCCGAAGCTGCACGTCGCGTTCTGGTTTTTGTGCAGATCGGGGCGCGGCCGGCTCAGCGCGTGCAGCAGCTCCTCTCGACGACGGAAGGGCGGGCGGCATGGCGGCGGGGTGCGGTGCGGCAGACTGTGCTGCGCCGGTGCCGCGCACGGTGGGACTTTCCTTGCGATCCTCGCGAAGGTCGGCAGGTGACGCAGTTTTATCGGCCTCACGCCGGCTAGGCGCCAACTCGCGGCGCAGCTGCGAGTAACTTTCCGATACGATCGGATAATCGGGCTTGAGGCCGTAGCGCTCGCGGTACTGAGCGGGCGTCAGACCATGCCGCGACAAGTGGCGCTTGAGCGTCTTGTACGGCTTACCGTCGATCAACGACCGGAGGTGGTCCTTGGATGCGAGCGAGCGCCGAACGCTGACGACCGGCATGAATACTGGCTCGGCCTTACTCCGTCCGCTCGTGTCCGCGCCGGCGTTCTGTTGAGTCAGGGCGGCGTGCACTCGGTTGAGGAGTGGCGAAACGTCGCCGGCGTCGGCATCCGTGTTGGGATTGGACAACCACGCTACGACGACTTCGACCGCAAGCTCGAGCGGGGTGGCGCTTGGCCGATCTTCAGACATGGTGGATTCCGTCTCGAGGATGCAGGGCATTTAGGCGGTGCAGCGCCTTGGTCAACCGGTCGGCGCCACAGCTTTGCTCGATATCACTGCCGTTCATGAAAGACGCATTTAACATATAATATAATGTGATCTAACTCGCCTCCATGTCGTCCGAACCCACGTCAGACCTCGCCAGCTACCCATCGCCGAACCTGGCAGTGGATCTTGTGCTGATCACGATCTGCGACGGCGCCCTCAGGGTGCTGATGATGGAGCGGCAAGAGGAACCGTTCGCCGGCCGCTGGGTATTGCCCGGCGGCTTCGTCCATCCCCGCGAGATGCTCGACGACACGGCGCGCCGGGTGCTGGGCGCCAAGACGGGCCTTGCCGATCTGCCGGTCGAACAGCTCTATAGCTTCAGCTCGCCTGAACGCGATCCGCGCGGATGGGTGGTGAGCGTTGCGTATCTTGCGCTTGTCCCCTCAGACCGACTGCTTGCCGCCATTGGCGAGGGGCGGGGTTTGCGCCTCGTCGAGATCGCGGTGGGGTCAGGTAGTGCCGGGCGGGTGGCTCCCCTTGGCATCACAGCCGACGGTGAGCCGGTCGAGCCGGGCTTCGATCACCGGGAGATCGTCACGGTCGCGGTGGAGCGGCTTCAGGGCAAGCTCGACTGGTCGATGGTCGCGTTCGGCTTTCTGCCGGAGGAGTTCACGCTGTTCGAGCTGCAGCGCGTCCACGAGCTGATCCTCGGCCGGGGCGTGAACAAGCCGCACTTTCGCAAGAAGATGCTCGACCGCACCTTTCCGGACGGACGTGGGCTGGGGCCCACCGGCCGGTTCTCGCGCGGCGGTCGCCACCGTCCGGCAGAGCTCTACCGGCTGGAGGCCGCGGTGTCATGAGCCGCATCATGAACGGCAGCTCACGCGCGCAGGCGAGGACGAGCCTGACGCACCCTCTGCAGATCGCGCAAGTCCAGCATGGGGCCGATCACGGCCGCATCGGACTGACCTTCTGTCCGGGCAAGAAGCAGGCCAATGCCTTCACCGGGAGCTGGGACCGTGACCTCGAACTCGACTGCGACGCCATTCGCGACTGGGGCGCGGCGGCGATGGTCACTCTCGTCGAGCCGCAGGAGATGAAGAGCCTTGGTGTTTCCGCGCTCGGGGAAGCGGTCCGCGCGCGCGGGATCGCCTGGTACCATCTGCCGATCCGCGATGTCTCGACGCCTTCGCTCGAGTTCGAGGACGCGTGGGCCAATGCCGGAGCGGAACTGCGCTCGCTCATCCGGGATGGCTCCTCCGTGCTCGTCCACTGCAAGGGCGGTCTGGGGCGAGCCGGCATGATTGCGGCGCGCTTGCTGGTGGAGCTCGGCATGGCGCCGGAAAGCGCTATCGCCGCAGTGCGTCGGGTGCGCCCCGGCGCCATCGAGACGAGGAGCCAGGTCGATCACGTGCTCGCCCAGCGCCGGATCGACGACGCGCCGCCCTGAGGCGGCCAACGGCCTGGTCAGCCAGAGCCGCCTCAAACCCACCCTGCAATGCTTCGCCCGCCGCAAGCCGCGGCCGGGAGAGTCATGCCTGTTCCTGGAAGGACGTGTCGCAATGCGTGAGATCAATATCATCGACCTGCCGGCCGGCGATGGCTACGGAACCCTGGGGCTGGCGCTCACCCACGATCCCCACCGCGCCGGAGAATACTGCGGCAGCTTCGAGGGTGGGGTGGACCTCACCTGCGAGCGCATCCGCACCTGGGGCGCGGCCGCGGTGCTCAGCCTCACCGAGTACGATGTGGAAAAGGCAGCCATCCCGCACGAGCATTTCGCGCGCGGCGTACGCGAACGCCATATCGCCTGGTATAATCTTCCGATCCACGACCGAGCGGTTCCCGGACCCGCGTTCGAGGAAGCCTGGAAACATGTCGGGCAAGAGCTGCGCACGCTGCTGCGTCAAGGCGCTCGGGTCGTCGTCCACGGCGAAGGCGATCTCAGCCGCTGCGCGATGATCATTGGCCGCGTGATGGTGGAGCTCGGCATGTATTATCGCGACGCATTCCAGCACCTGCACGAAGTCCATCCAGGGCTGGTCTACAGTCGCGACGAGGTGGCGCATGTCGTCGATACGCAGCCGCTGCCCGACCGGCCTGCGAGCGATCCTGCGCACATCCGGGACCGCGCGGTGGGCGCGCTGCTGGGCCTGGCGGTAGGCGATGCTATCGGTACCACGCTCGAGTTCAAGGCCCGCGACAGCTATCCGCATCTCACCGACATGGTCGGCGGCGGGCCCTTCGGCCTCAAGGCTGGCGAGTGGACCGACGACACCGCCATGGCGCTCGCGCTGGCCGAGACGCTGCAGGACCATGACCGCTACGATGACTGGGGCCACCGCCAAGCGCTTGTGCGGGGAGCGCATTTTGCGTTCGACACCGGCGGCAAGAAGAACCGGCTGGCGCGCGAACGCCTGCGCAAGCGCGGGCGGTTGGCGGAAGCCGGCGAGTACGAAGGCAATCAGCACCTATTCGAGCGCGCGCTGATGGAGCGCTTCACCGCCTGGATGGATGAGGGCCGGTACAGCTGCAACGGCCGCTGCTTCGATATCGGCATGACCGTGCGAGGGGCGCTCGGCCGGTGGAAGCGCGATGGCGACCCGATGGCGGGATCAACCGATCCGCAGTCTGCGGGCAATGGCAGCCTCATGCGCCTGGCGCCCGTGGCGATCCGCTATTGGAACGATCCTGGGCGGCTCAAGCACTATGCAGCCCAGCAAAGCCGCACTACCCACGGCGCCGCCGAAGCGGTGGATGCCTGTGTCGCGTATGCTCAGGTGCTGGCCGCAGCCATTGCCGGCGAGCTGCCGTCCCAGGTCTTGGCTCCCCGCGAGACCGACTTCGTGCCCGGCATCGCTTCAATCCTGGCTGGCTCCTGGCGCGGCAAGCCGCGCCATCAGATCCGCGCCAGCGGCTATGTCGTGCACAGCCTGGAGGCTGCGCTGTGGAGTGTGGGACGCACCACCAGCTTTGCGCAAGCCGTGCTGACCGCCGCCAACCTTGGCGAGGACGCCGACACGACCGCCGCCATCGCCGGCCAGCTGGCGGGCGCGCTCTACGGTGCGTCGGCGATCCCGCCGGCATGGCGCGAGAAGCTTGCCTGGCATAACCGCATCGTCGGTTATGCCGAGGCGCTGCTGCCGCAGGAGATCCGCGATGCCCGGTAAGCAGGAAGGTTCAAGCCGTCCTTGGACAGAACTGGACGGCGAACTCGCGTTCCTCCCACAGATGACCATGCGCGAACTGCGCGAACGATGGATGGAGCTGGGGGATGGCGCGGCACCCACGTTGCCAGAGCCTCTGCTGCGCCGGCTGCTCGCGCACCGCTTGCAGGAACAACGCTATGGTGGGCTGCCGGTGTTTGTGCAACGTGAGCTTGCACGCGCGGGGAAGGGCGCCCACGCGGCCGCCGCCACTGCGTCCTCCTCGTCGCTTGCGACGCCGTCGCTCGCCCCCGGCACGCGGCTGATCCGCGAGTGGAACGGGCAGACCATCGTCGTGCAGGTTCTGGACGATGGCTTTGCGTGGGAGAACAGGCACTACCGCTCGCTCAGTCAGATCGCACGCGAAGTGACCGGCGCCCGCTGGTCGGGCCCTCGCTTCTTCGGGCTCACGCATGGCGGATAAGCTGCTGCGCTGCGCGGTCTATACGCGCAAGTCCACCGAGGACGGGCTCGAACAGGAGTTCAACAGCCTCGACGCGCAATACGAAGCCTGCGCCGCCTACGCGCTGAGCCAGAAGCACGAAGGCTGGCTGCTGGTGCCGGGCCGTTATGACGACGGCGGGTTCTCCGGCGGCAACATGCAGCGGCCCGGGCTCACCCGGCTGCTCGCCGATGTCGCTGCGGGAATGGTCGACGTGATCCTCGTCTACAAGATCGACCGCCTGACCCGCAGCCTTGCCGACTTCGCCAAGATCGTCGAGGTGCTGGACACCGCGGGCGCGAGCTTCGTGTCGATCACCCAGGCGTTCAACACCACCACCAGCATGGGGCGCCTCACGCTCAACATGCTGCTGTCGTTCGCCCAGTTCGAGCGCGAGGTCACCGGCGAGCGCATCCGCGACAAGATCGCGGCCTCCAAGCGCAAGGGGATGTGGATGGGCGGTCCGGTACCGCTCGGCTACGATGTCGTAGACCGCAGGCTCGTGGTGAACGCGAGTGAGGCCGACCTCGTGCGGCATATCATGGAGCGCTACCTTGCGCTGAACTCGGTGCCGCGGCTGATCGAGGAGCTCAACGCGCAAGGCTACAGGACCAAGGTCCAGCACCGCACCAGCGGGCCGCACCGCGGTGGCTGCGCGTTCAGCCGCGGCACGCTCTATCACCTGCTCGCCAACCGCATTTACCTCGGCGAGCTCTCGCACAAGGGCGAGCACTTTACCGGCGAGCACGAAGCCATCGTCTCGCCCGAGCTCTGGGATGCGGTGCAGGCGAGGCTCAAAACCAATGCCGCGGGTCCCTCGAAGCGTTCAAGGTTCAAGGAGCCGAGCCTGCTCACCGGACTTCTCTACGATGGTGAGGGCAGGGCGATGACGCCCAGCCACGCGAGCAAGCCCGGAAAGCGCTACCGCTATTATGTCACCCGGCCCGACCTCGTGGCCGAGGCGCAGGCTTGGCGCGTGCCCGCCGACGATCTTGAACAGCTGGTTTGCAAGCGGCTCGCCGAGCTGCTCGCCGACCAGCACCTACTTTGCGAGCTTGCTGGCGAGATCACCGCCGACAGGATCAAGCGGCTGTTCGCCGCCGCCGATGTCACCGCTGCGACGATCCGCAGCGGGTCCGCGCACGAGCGTTGTCATCTGCTCGCGGCCCTGATCGAGTGTATCGCTCTGCGCGAGGACGGTGTGAGCCTGATGATCGCCAGGTCCAAGCTCGCAAGCATGCTGGGGCTCGATGCGCCGGCGGACCTATTTGCCGAGCCGCTGGTGTTCGACCTTCCTGCCACGAGACTACGGCGCGGGCACCAGCTGAGGCTGGTAATCCCAGGGCGTGCCAGCGTTCCGGAAGAATCTGCGAGCGGTGACGACAAGCTGGCGAGCCTTCTGGCCGAGGCGCAGGAGGTCCAGCGAGATGTGCTCGCGCATCTGATTCGATGACAAGGAGCGCGCGAGTGGCCGATAACGACAACCATCAGGACGAGGGTAGCGCCGCCCCTTCGTCGCCGGGTGCGAGTTCGGCAGGTTCGGGCATCCGCGTGATTGTGCAGCTGGCGTCAGCTCGTACCGACAAGGACGGCGACAATATCGAGGCGCTGCTTGCGGAAGCCTACGATCTCTCCGCCGAAACCCTGAAGTGGATCAAGTTGGAAGATTACGATTCCGACCTTCGCGAAATCCTGGTGAAGCAGGGCACTGCCTTGGTCGGGGCGTTCACCAAGCTGCTGGCAGCAAAGGAACGGCACCGCAAGTCGCTGCAGGAGCGGAGCTGACCGATGGCGGGCACGCACAAGCGAAATGTCAAACCTATGCAGGCCGCCGTGCGGTGTGGCGCCAAGACCCGCTCGGGTCATGCGTGCAAGTCCCCTGCAGTCAATGCCGGCAAGCGCTGCCGTATGCATGGCGGCAAAGGATCAGGAGCTCCAGCGGGCAACAGGAACGCGCTCAAAAACGGTGTTTATACCGCCAAGATGAGAGAACGTGCGCGGCGGGTGCGCACGCTTATCCTGCGGGTCGAGGCCTTGATTGCAGGACTGACGGAGTGAGAAGGGGCAAGGTCTCGGCAAAGCAAACTCGTGCGCTATGGATGCAAGCCCCAGAACTATACTACTGGGTCAAATCCAAATTTTCTCCAGCGTCGCGCCTTGCGAGCGACGCAGCAGGTCGAGTACCATCGCGATATTGGTAAAGGGGCCATTTCTCGGAGGGGAGGGCGTCGGCTACTTTCTTAGGTGCGCGAGTGGCCGGTTCCGGAAGCTGGGATTTGGCAGCAGTGCGCGAGCGCGATCGCGTGGCGTTGGTGTCGTGGTCGGCGTTCGCGCCATCTTGCGGCGCATGGGGTGGTCTCCTTGGCTTTAGGCGGCACCAGCGCGGCTCCCACCAACCAGAGCCCCGCCAGTAGGGTGCTCGGCTGTCCGGCCCTCAACTCGGCCGCTGCGACGAACAACAATGCTCAACGTGCGCCACGAGTGGTGTGGAATACGCCAAAAACTGAAAGAACGATCAGCTCGCGATTGACCGTCAAAGATTTCTTTAGATCGGCACCTTCGCATAAGGGGCAGCGGCCGAGTGCTCAAGCGCGAGCGCATCCGGCGCAGGGCTTACAAAATCCGCGAGGAAGCCCGGCAGGCCGTGTTCCCTTACATCGAGATGTTCTACAACCCCGTGCACAAGCAGGTCAGGAACAGAATGCCGTCACCCGTCGAGTTCGAACGGCAGCAGATTCTGAAAGCGGGAGGCGTCCAGAAATCTAGGGGCTACTCACATAGACATCAGGCCGGTTCCCTCACTATCATTGTATCGATATCCGCCCAGGACAAAATCGATTCGGCCATGCTGCCGATCGTTGCGTGGACAAAGCCGCTGCGGCCATGCGTGCCAAGGACCAGCAGGTCGGCTCCGGTCTCACGGATTGCATCGGCAATGACACTCCCCGTTTCGCCATAACCGATGCGCGCTTGGATTCGTGTGCGATATCGTTCAAGGTCGGGATGAGAGAGGAAGTCTTGAAGCTCCGCTTCGGCATCCCGTGTGACCTGCGCGTGCATATCGGGTGAATCGAGCCAGGCCTCGAAGGGCACGTGATGGGCGTGGATCAAGTGAACCTGCGCGTCGTGGAGCAGTTCGATCGCTGCGAGGATCGCGTTACGCGAGCAGTCAGAGAGATCCGTTGCCGCCAATATCGTTCGGTAGTCGTGATGCGGACGGCGCTTGACGATGAGCACTGGCACGGTGGAATTGCGGACGATATGATCGACAGTGGTGCCAAGAATATAGTCCCCCAAGTCATTGTGTCTCGCAACCCCCGTAAGGATCAGATTGGCTCTGGCTTCGGCAACAAGATCCTGAAGAACCTCGGGAACAGATCCAGTGCCAAGGTACAACTGGATTCTGGCTGCCGGGTCCGGCAGTGTTGCACGTATCTTTGCCTCGATTGACGCTGCATCCTGGTCACGATCGCGTCTCCCGAGCACATGAGCCACCCCCAACACCGAGCCCCAGAGTTCTACCAAGAGAGACCGCGATCGATATCGCGGTCGCACCGCGCGCTGGCGTCAGTAGCGACCATCACGTTTCGTATGGATTGCGTCATCGGACTGCCTCCTTGTCAGTACTATCACTCGATTAAGGTTCCCTCCAGAAGCTCAGGATGGCGAGTTCGGACCACTTTCAACGGTCCGTTCAATATTATTCTCCGCTTTCGCGAGCGTTCGGGGCACTCCATAGGTCGCCCATCCGGTGTTGTTGGCAGGTGCGGCGGGCGCCGCCTCGACGCCCGGGCCTATGCCGGCGCCCGCGTTGCGCGATGTGTGAAGATAAGCCTTGGCGATCATGTTGGCGGAGATGGGTGCCGTGATGAACAGGAAGAGCGTGATCAGCAGTTCATGCGCGGTCCAGGTGCCTGCATGTGTTGGAAAATAGACCATCGAGGCGACGAGGCAACTTCCGACGCCAAGCGTCGTTGCCTTGGTCGGCCCGTGCAGGCGCGTCATTAGTGAGGGGAGCCGGGTGAGCCCCCAGCTTCCGATCAGCGCGAATGCGCCGCCCAGCACGACGAGCGCTGCGATGGTCGCGTCCGCGATTGTAGACAGCATGCTCATTCCACGATGTCCCCGCGCAGCAGAAACTTGGTGTAGGCGACGGTGCCGACGAACCCGACCATGGCAAGAAGCAAGGCTGCCTCAAAATAGGTCGGGCTGCTTTCCATGATCCCGAACAGGATGATGAAGGCGATGACGTTGATCACCATGGTATCGAGCGCCAGGATTCGGTCCGGCGCGGTCGGTCCGCGAAACAGGCGGTAAAGGTTCAGCAGCACGGCCACCGCGATGCAGCCCATCGCCAAGATGAGTGCGATGGCGATCATCGGAAGATCTCCAGCAGGCGTCGTTCATAGCGCGCCTTGATGTGGGCGATCTCGGCAGCCGGATCGGCGACGTCGAGCGCGTGGACGAGCAGGTGGCGCCCATCGGTAGAGATGTCGGCCGACACCGTGCCGGGCGTAAGACTGATCGTGCCGGCGAGCAGCGTGATCGCCTCAGCCGAATGCAGATCGAGCGGGATCGACAGCCAACAGGTTCGCAAGTCGCGATTGCGGCGGAACAGGATGAGCCTGGCGACGTGGAAGTTTGCAACGATGATGTCCCGCAGGACCAGCAGCAGATAGGCGAGCAGCGGCAAGCCCCAGCGCATTGCCGGGCGGTCGGGCCAGAAGGGCGCGGTGAACAGCGGCACAAGCACCGCGAAGACGATCCCCAGCACCAGCCAGCCCATGCTGAAGGCGTTGAGCATCAGCATCCAGATGAACAGGAGCAGGGCGCTAAGCCCGGGATGCGGGAGAAGGCGCGTCACTCGCTCCCTCCCGCTGCTGCCGGAAGGACGGCGCGGACATAGGCTGGAGCGTCGAAGATTTCGCGGCTGGTCGCATCCATATAGGCTGACACCGGCCCAGCGCCGATCGTCAGGGCCGCCAGAATGGCGAGCAGGAACAGGGCGGGGGCCGCTTCCCCCAGGTTCGGTGCTTCGCGGTCGCCAGGCGCCTGGCCATCCTCGCTGCGTTTCCAGAACAAGGTGCTGCCGGCACGCGCGAAGCCGATCACGGCGATCAGGCTGGTGCCAAGGATCGCGGCCCAGATCGCCGGCCAGGCCGGCGACGGGAGCGCCGCATCAAGGATCAGCAGCTTGCCGATAAAGCCGGAGAGCGGAGGCAGGCCCGCCAGCGCGACACCGCCAGCGAGGAAGAGGAAGGCGAGGCTGGCCTGCCCGCGATAACGGGGCGTGCTTACGATTGCGTCGCCTTCCATGCCGCGCCAGCGCATGACAAGATCGGTAATCAGAAACAGCAGCGCGGCCGTGATGGTGGTGTGCGGCAGATAGTAGAGCGCCGCAGTCATCGGGGGCTGGTCGAACAGGGAGACGGCGGTAAGCAGGATTGCGGTCGAACCCATCAGCCCGAAGGCTGCCGTCTCGCGCAGATGGCGTGCCGCGAGGAAACCCGTAAAGCCGAGCAACATCGTGCCAAGCGCAGCCGGGAGCATATAGGGGCCGATCGCGCCACCGAAGATAAGCGGGCCGGTGCGGATGATCGCATAGGCGCCCACCTTGGTCATGATCGCGAACAGGGCGGCGACGGTGGGCGCTGCGCCGACATAGGCGCGCGGCAGCCAGAGATGTAGCGGCAACAGCGCTGCCTTCAGGGCGAACACGGCCATGAGCAGCATTCCGCCCGCGCGGAACAGCCCTTGGTCGCTCGCAGATAGCGCGGTGCCGCGCACCGCCATGTCTGCCATGTTGAGCGTACCGGTGATGCCATAGAGCAGGCCAAGCGCGATCAGAAACAGTATCGATCCGACCAGATTGACGATTACATATTGCATGCCGGCGGTCAGGCGCCGCGCGCCCTGCCCGTGCAGCAGCAGGCCGTAGGAGGCGATCAGCATCACCTCAAAAAAAACGAAAAGGTTGAACAGGTCACCGGTCACGAACGCGCCGTTGACGCCGAGTAATTGGAACTGGAACAGCGGATGGAAGTGCCAGCCGCGCCGGTCTAGTCCGGTCAGGACCGCATGCACGCTCACCGTCAGCGCTAGCACGGCAGTGAGGACGAGCATCAACGCGGCCAGACGATCGAGCACCAGCACGATCCCGAACGGCGCCGGCCAGCCACCCAGTGCGTAGGCGGTCACCCCCTGTGCCTTGGCCTGTACCATCAGCTGGACCGCGATCAGCAGCAGCAAGGCGGTGGCGCCGATCGAAATGCCTGCGCCCAGGGTCCGGCGGCGGCGGCGAAACAGGAGGGCAGCGGTGCCGGCAAAGGCCGGCAGCAGCAAGGGCGCGGCAATCAGCGCACTCATTCGCGATCCTCGCGGCGAAGCAGATCGGGATCGGGCTTGCCATCGACCTGGTCGGTGCCGGTTTCGAGGAAGGTGCGCAAGGCCAGCACCAAGGCGAGCGCGGTCATGCCGAACGAGATGACGATGGCGGTGAGCACCAGCGCCTGGGGCAGCGGATCTGTGTATTCGGCGACATCCTTGGCGTAGAGCGGCGGACGGTTGACGGTCAGCCGTCCCATCGCAAACAGGAACAGGTTGATCGCGTAGGACAACATGGCGAGGCCGAGCACCACCGGGAAGGTTCGGCCGCGCAGACACAGGTAGATGCCCGCCGCCGTCAGCGCACCGATTGCCGTGGCAACGAGGAGTTCGATGCTCAAAGCTCCGCCTTCCAAAGTTTGGCCGGATCGACATCCATCGGGCCGTCGTCGCTCGGCGCCTCCTTTTGCGCCCGCTGTGCGATATGGCTGAGTTCGGCGAGCGCCAGCATCGTTGCGCCGATTACGGTCATTGCGACGCCGATGTCGAACAGCATGGCCGTTGCCAGTTCAAACGTGCCGATAACCGGAAGGGTGACGTAGCCGAAGGCGCTGCTGAATAGGGGCGCGCCGAAGAAGAGCGAGCCAACACCCGTCAGCGCAGCGATGATGACGCCGCAGCCGATCAGTGCATGCTCGTCGATCCGCCGCCGCTGGTCGGCCCATTCGAAGCCGGACGCCATATACTGCATCAGCAGCGCGATCGAGACCACCAGACCCGCGATGAAGCCGCCGCCAGGCGCGTTGTGTCCCCGCAGGAAGATGTAGAGGCCGACCATCATCGCAAGCGGCAGCAGGAGGCGCGTCGCCACCGCGAACATCATCGGGTGACGTTCGGGAGAGCGCGGCAAATCGGCTACCCATTGCCGCAGACGCTGGCCGGATACGCCGCGCGCCGCCGGTTGGAGCAACGCGAAAATGGTAAGCGCTGCGATGCCCAGCACGATGATCTCACCAAACGTGTCGAAGGCGCGGAAATCGACCAGCGTCACGTTGACGACGTTGGTGCCTCCCCCCCCGGAATAGCTGTTCGCCCAGTGATAGGCGGAGATCGGGTTGTTGGGCTCACGCGTCATGATTGCCCACGCCGCGAAGCCCGCCGCCGAGCCACCGGCAAGGCCAAGCGTCAGGTTCTGCAGTCGCTCACTATTGCTTGCCAGCCGCTCGGGCATCTTTGGTAGCAGATTGAGCGCGAGCAGCAGGAGCAGGATCGTCACCACCTCGACCGAAATCTGGGTGAGGGCGAGGTCGGGCGCCGACAGGTAAACGAAAGCCAGCGAGATGATGAGGCCGATCACGCTGATGTAAATGAGCGTCTGGAATCGCTGCCGCTGACCGAGGGCGACGGCAGCCGTCGCCCCCAGCAACAGGAGCCAGGCGACGACGGCAACTGGCGGCGCCTCGATAGTCCGGCGCGTGCCCGCACCATACCCCCCGGTCCAGATCGCCTCTACACCCAAGGTGACGGCCAGCAGGAACAGCAGGGACAACTGGCGCTGCAGCGACCCGTTGTGGACGGTGTCGCTGAGGCGGCGCGCCAACTCGACAAGTTGCTGGAGGCCAAGGTCGAACAGCCGCTTCGCGTCCGGAAGCCGGGCGCGATCCCAGGCGCGCTGGATATCCCAATGACGCCAGAGCAACAGCGTGCCGACCACGACCGCCACGACGCTCATGGCCAGCGCCGGAGTCAGGCCATGCCATAATGCAGGGTGGAAGGCCGGGGCGGTGCCGCCCGTCACGGTTGATCCGGCAGGCGTTATTACCCAGGCGGTCATCAGGCCCGGGAACAGGCCGACCAGCACGGTCATTGCAACCAGCAGGCCAGACGGTCCCCAAAGGCCGATCGGCGGATCATGTGGCCGGCCGGGGGAGTTCCCGCGCCGGGGGCCGAAATAGAGGTGGACGATATAGCGCAGCGAATAGGCCGTCGACAGAGTCGCGGCCACGAGCGCGAGCAGTGGCACGAGCCAGGGCGTGCCCGCCCATGCGGTATGCACCGCCTCCTCCAGCATCAACTCCTTGGACAGGAACCCACCCAGCGGGGGCAGGCCGGCCATCGATGCGGCCGCCACGATGCCCAGCGTGGCGGTAATCGGCATCAGCTTCGCCAGTCCGCCCAGCAGGCGGACATCGCGCGTCCCCGCCTCATGATCGACGATGCCGGCGTTCATGAACAGCGCCGCCTTGAACAATGCATGATTGAGCAGATGGAAGATGCCGACCTGAGCGGCCACTGGCGTGCCGAACCCGAACAACATGGTAAGCAGGCCAAGCTGGCTCACCGTGGAATAGGCGAGGATCGCCTTGAGGTCTTGCTTGTACAGCGCGATCGCCGCACCGATCAGCATGGTCGCCAGCCCGGTCGTCGCGACCAGATAGAACCACAGGTCGGTGCCAGACAGCACCGGCCAGAATCGAGCGAGCAGGAACACGCCCGCCTTCACCATCGTCGCCGAATGGAGATAGGCGCTGACCGGCGTCGGCGCGGCCATGGCGTGCGGCAGCCAGAAGTGGAAAGGGAACTGAGCCGACTTGGTGAAGCATCCCAGCAGGATCAGTACGAGCGCCGCCGGATAGAGCGGCGAGGCCCGAATGAGGTCGCCGCCAGCGAGGATGTCGGCAAGCTCGTAGGAGCCGGCAATGTTCCCGAGCAGCAGCAGCCCGCCGATCAGCGCTAGCCCGCCGCCCCCCGTCACCGCCAGCGCCATCCGCGCGCCCTGTCGCCCTTCCGGCTTGTCGCTGCGGAAGCCGATCAGAAGGAACGAGGAAAGGCTGGTTAGCTCCCAGAAGATAAGCAGAAGCAGAATATTGCCGGACAGTGCGATACCCAGCATCGCGCCCTGGAACAGCAGCAGCAGCGAAAGGAACCGGCCCATCGCCTCGTCGGCAGGCAGGTAGAAGCGCGCGTAAACGACGATCAGCAACCCGATACCGAGGATGAGGCCCGCGAACAGCAAACCCAGTCCATCGAGCCGCAGCGAGAGGTTGAGGCCCAGCGCCGGCACCCACGGTAGCTGGACCTGTTCGACATCGCCGGCCAGCGCAGGCTGCGCGGCAAGCGCCAGCACGACCAAGGCAGCGGCAACATGCGCTAGCGCGATCATCGCCTGAACCTCCCGGCTCGCGCGCGGCAGTAGGGTCAGCCAGGCGGCGCCGAGGAAGGGCAGCAGGGCAAGCAGGATCAGGTGCAAGGCAAATCCGCAAACGGCTGCATGGCTTGGCCGACGGCTGAATGTACGGTGGCCGGATCGTAGCGGCGCGGCTTATCGCGATCCCAAGCATTTGGCGATAGGAAGCATGTCATCAGCGCACAGGTCCAAAGCGCTGGCGGCCCGACCAACGCATAACCTGCCCGCGATCATCATGTCGAACGAGCACCCTTGGGCGGGTATCGCCTCCAAGAGTCCTTTTTGCAATGCAAAGTGTGCAGCGCCTTCCAATTGGATATGCTTTTCGACGGCGACCACGCTGGCTTTGTGAACAGGGCCGTCAAAAGCTGGAACTACGCTGGCAGAAATGTGATTCCCCCAGATGCGAATGCCCAATTCCTGAGTAACGGTTTATCGGCAGGCTGGAGAGGGAAGCGGATTTGCGGAGCGAACTGGACGCGTGGCTCGCGCCGTCTTCGGCAGCGTTAAGCTACAAAACCCCGGAGTCGAATGTGCCCGGGCGATCGTCTGCTCTTTCAAAGATTTAAGCTTCACTCTACTGTCTCCGGACGTGTGGCAGTCTCTTAGGCAAGCGGTTCCCCACCCTGAATAGTTCCCTGCGTGCGGACAAAAAGTCGGTTATGCGCGTTCGCAGGAGTTCAGCCGTGGATGGACTGCTGCAAATCACGGCGATGACAGGCTGGATGAAGCGCCACTTTGAGCAGATAGGTTATTTTGGCCCTGCACGCCGCGAACCTGGTGCAGATCATACAATCAATCTGTTCCAGTCGCCGTAGCGCTCGCGGATCGGGCCACGGCGGATGCTGAACGCGATCAGCGCCAGGCCGGCAGCCAGGCTAAATACGATGGCCGGGTTATCGCCACTGAACACGAATGGCACGCCGATGAGCGCCAGGCCGAGCGGCACATTGAGATAACGCAAGGGTCTGGCAACCTCTGCCGCCGCCATTGACACAACGGTGAGCGCGAGGAAACCGATCATGTGATGGGCATTGGCCAGATCGGTATCCGCACCGATGGTCAGCCGCGAGAACAGGAGCAGCAGGCCTATCAGCCCTGCGAGCGCGAGGTTCCAGGGCAGGCTGACGCCGCCGGTCCACATGTCCCTCAGCGCGGCGCCAGGCGCTGTCGGGAATGTTTCGTCACCCTTCCCGGCTGTCCCCTCATCGGTATCCCCGAACAGGAAGACGCGAAGCCAGCTGCGGCCGGCGCGTACTCGCCGCCGCATGAACTGCAGCGTGGCGAGCAACTCGTCGAGCGAATAGGGAATCTGGACAAGCATCGCGGCGGCGCCGATCAGCGCAAGCGTGCTCCAGGTGCCGATCGAGATCGGCTGGATAATGACAAAAAAGATCGAGGTGATGCCAAGCGGCGCTATCATCAGTCCGAACAGAACCACCAGCCACGGCATGGTCCGCCAGCGGCGCTGCGAGCCCACGATGCCGGTCAGTATTTCCAGCATGTAGGTATAAGCACCCACCGCGCCGTCCGACACTGGCCAAGCTTCGGACACATGGCTGGTGATGATCTCCTCGGTGCCGTTCCGCGGATCGTCGGTCTTCCCTTCGAAGAAGGGTTCCCACACACCATCGATGGTGCCGAGTTGGTAGCCGGCGAGATAGCGCGCGACGATCAGGCCGACGATCGCCAGCGCGATGATCGGCAGGCGCTGCGTCCAGGTCGAAGGATTATAGCTCCAGCCCGGCGGCGTCGAAGGGCCGCTGCAGCGAGCGATCAGCGAAGGTCCCGGCTCGGGCTTGGTTCCGATGGCGAAGCCAAAGATCAGGCCGCCGACCAGCGTATCGGACAGATAGGCCGCGCCGTTCTCCGTCCAAAACAGGAACGGTGCCGCCATCACCAACGCGCCCAGGCCGGCGCAGACCCAGCGTGCCCAGGGCAGGCGCCAAGACAGTGATAGCGTGGCGAAGAGGATCACAAAGGCGCCCAAGACCACCTCCGTCCAGGCGAGCAGCGGCTCTGCGACGCCAATCAGCGGCGGCTGGGTTACCAGCCAGCAGCCAAGCGCAATGTTGACGAAGTGGGCCCAGCGGTTTTCCGCATGCTGCTCCCGATACTTCGACTCTCCGGCGCTGCGGAGGGCTTCAGGATCACGGCCATCCTCCGCGGCTTCGTTGATGAAGGGCGGAGGCGTCAGGTTGTTCGCCTTGTACCAGCCATCGGGGTCCTCCTTCAGCGCTGCCACCATGCGCGGCAGCTCGTCCTTCAGCCGATGCTGCGGCTCCCAGCCCAGCAATTCGCGAGCGCGCGAGACGTCGAGTTCGTAGTGATCGTCGGCCATCATAACCATGAAGGGGCGGATGAACGGCCGCTCCCCCTGGTCGAGTGCATCGGGGACGACGGGTTCAAGCTTGTCCTGCGCCCAGGCACCGGCGGCGGCGAGTGGCTTTGGGAGGCGAAGGGTCGGCCAGTCCTCCTGTCCGTGGATCAGATAGCCGAGTTCGTCCTGCAGCGCATCGTATCCCATCGCCTGCGGCTCGCCTACGAGTATGGTCGCGCGCCGAGGCAGCTCGGCCCGTCGGTCGACCGTTCGGCGGAACGCGTCGAGCATGTCCTCACGATGGACCATCGACTGCCCGACGAACGTCGAGCCCGAATAGAAATAGCTCTGGAAGTCCCGCTCGTATATGCGCGCGATCTGATTGGAGAGAGTCGGCACTGACGTCTTTTCATCGTACAGCCCGGCGAGATGCAGAAGCACGTAGGGAATGCCCCCATGCTCTGCCCGGATCACGTCCTCGGCGGCAGCCTTGGATTTGGGATAGGCCCACTGCGGATCGGTTGGCTGGTTCTCGTCGATCGGCTCGCCCGGCCGGCCGGGCGCGTGGACCAGCATCGTGCCGGAATAGACGAACTGATCGACTTCAAAGTTTTGCAGGCCACGCAGCAGCCGCCGCGTTCCTTCGACATTGACGCTCTCGTAAAGCGGGTTGTCGTCGCCTGAGAAGTCGAAAAAGGCGACCAGATGGATGACACTGGCGATCCGCGCGCCGTAGTCGCGACGGAAGGTATCCAGCGCCCTGCTCATCGACGCGTCATCTGTGAAATCTGCGTCGATTAGGGGGAAGCCCGCCTTGGATCCCTCGCGGTCTAGACCGACTATGGTGTAAGCGTCCTCCAGTGCGGCGGCCAACGAGCTGCCGATATTGCCGGCGGCCCCCGTGATCAGCACGATGGGCTTGTCCATTGCAACTATGCTCCGCTTCGACCGTTCAACAGCCCGTCAGTCGAAGGAACTGAACGGAGCCGTGAGGGGTTCCATAGGAACCCGCGAGCTTCGCAATCTGAAATGTTGCCGCCTCTACAGGATCGGCACCGCTCAACTGTGGGGAGGGGAAGTTTGGTCGCCCTCCAAGGCATCTTTTCAATGATACGCAGGCTCTCGCTGTGCCTGGCAGTTGCGGCAGTTGCGGTTGCCTGGTCCGGCAGCGTCGCATCGCAGCAGGCGCACACTTCTGCCGATACTGCCGTCGTACTCAACATCGATGGCGCGATCGGCCCTGCTTCGGCGTCTTATGTCGGCGACGGGCTGCAGTCCGCTCGTGATAGCGGAGCGAAATTGGTCATCCTTAAGCTGGATACGCCAGGTGGCCTGGACACCTCGATGCGCGATATCATCCAGGACATTCTGGCGATGCCAGTCCCCGTAGTGACCTATGTGCACCCGAGCGGAGCGCGCGCAGCGAGCGCGGGAACCTACATCCTCTATGCAAGCCATGTGGCAGCGATGACGCCAGGGACGAACTTGGGCGCAGCAACCCCGATCCAGCTTGGCGGATCGCCCGAGCAGTCCGAAAAAGGCAATGACGGCAAATCGACGGCGAAGAATGCCGGCGAGCGAAAGGCGGTTAACGATGCCGTCGCCTACATCCGCTCCCTGGCCGAGCTGCGGGGACGCAATGCCCAGTGGGCCGAAGCGGCGGTCCGTGAGGGCGCAAGCCTGTCGGCAGATGCGGCGCTTCAACAGCGCGTCGTCGATATCGTCGCGAATGACACAGGATCGCTGCTCGAAATACTCGATGGGAGAACGGTCGCCATCGGGGGCGGCCAACAAGCGCTAAATACCACTCGCATGGCGCTCACGGAGATCCAGCCGGATTGGACGACACGATTGCTGGCGACAATTACCGATCCCAACATCGCCATGATATTGATGATGGTCGGTGTTTACGGCTTGTTTTTTGAATTCATGAACCCGGGCACTTTCATTCCGGGTACGGTCGGCGCGATCTCGCTGCTCCTCGGTTTCTACGCGCTGGCCATTCTCCCGGTCGATTTTGTCGGTGTCGCTCTCATCTTGCTCGGTCTTGCTTTGATGGCGGGCGAAGCTTTCGCGCCTTCGTTCGGCATTTTAGGGATTGGCGGGCTGGCATCGTTCGTTTTCGGGGCCGCGATGCTGTTCGACACCGACATTCCGGCTTTCCAGGTCGACTGGTCGATCATCGCCGCCATGGCTGTCTTCAGCGCGGGGTTCGTGATCGTTGTCGCGCGCCTTGGTGTCCGCTCGCAGCGGCGCGCAGTCAAAACCGGGCTGCAGGAAATGATGGGCGCCCACGGCCGCGTCCTCGACTGGAAAGAAGGTGCGGGCCACGTCTTCGTCCGCAGCGAGAGATGGAACGCCGTGGGCCCAGCATCGTTGCAAGCGGGAGACTGCATCGCAGTGCTGAGCATGAGCGGCCTCACGCTCGAAGTTGTGCTGGCAACCACGCACCAGGGCCAACCACCAGGAGAAGACGATGGATACCCTGAGCAGCTTTAGCTTTTTTATGCCGCTACTGATCCTGGTGAGAACGGCGGAGCAATATTCGACCACGGTAGCGGCGGGATAGTCCTGCTGCGG
>VFQT010002223.1_pt1 | contig 20547 bp, 15 predicted proteins | sample 3512381 | NCBI WGS metagenome assembly VFQT01 (sample SAMN10412376, study PRJNA504923) | tailings metagenome | isolation source: Relicate 2 Philex TSF3 active mining site | place: Philippines: Tuba, Benguet | collected 2017-08-29
CCTAGACTCTTCTGAACCAAAATCAGACGTGTTGCCAGTTACACCATGGGTCATTCAAAGCCTAACCGTTGTTAAGCGAGTGCAAATTTAGAATGAATTTTTGTTCTTACAAGGAAAACAGAAAAAAAATCCCTCATTTTTTGTCCCTAAAACTTTTTCCAATTGGTATTCATTCAATTAACTGTACACCTCGCCAAACCAAATGAATTCGAAAAGAAGAAAAAAGCGCGATTTGTTAACACCTTTCGTTTAGCTTTTTTAAGTAAATACCCCCTTCTTGCTTGCAATATATTCTTATTTTCGCAAGTCTAACTTTACAAGAAGTCATGAATTATACTAAATTGAACAATCTTGTTGGCTGGTTCGTCTTTTTAATCGCTACCGCCGTTTACTTTATCACACTGGAAGATACAGCCAGTTTATGGGATTGTGGTGAATATATTACTGCCGCTTACAAATTGGAAGTTGGTCACCCTCCAGGTGCACCATTGTTTATGATCTTGGGACGTTTGTTCTCGTTCTTTGCAGCTCCTGAAGAAGTGGCGATTTGGATCAACCGACTTTCTGCATTGAGTAGTTCGTTTACAATTTTGTTCATGTTCTGGTCAATTAGTATGTTGGCTAAAAAGATCTTGCAACGCAAAAGCCGCGACTGGTCTAAAAGTGATCAAATTGCAGCCTTGGGTGCAGGTGCCATCGGAGCTTTGGCTTATGCCTTCTCAGACTCGTTCTGGTTCTCAGCAGTTGAAGGTGAGGTTTACGCGATGTCTTCATTGTTTACAGCGATTATTTTCTGGGCTATTTTGAAGTGGGATCATGAAATGACTGCCATCAAAGCGGGTGAATTGAGCAAAGATGTACGCCCAATGCGCTGGATGATCCTGATCATGTTCTTATTTGGTTTAGCGATTGGGGTTCACTTACTTGGTCTACTTGTAGTTCCTGCTATTGCCTTCGTGATGTACTTCCAAATGTGGGAGAAAACAACACTAAAAGGAATCATTTTAACAGGTCTGATCTCTGTGGCTGCCCTTGGATTCATTCAAGAAGGTATCATTCCCGGATTGGTTGCTATGGCATCAGGTTTTGAGGTTACCTTCGTGAATTCGATGGGAATGCCTTTCTACACAGGGACGATCTTCTTCTTTATTTTATTGATCTTGGCCGTTCTTTGGGGAATTCGCTATACTATTCGCAAGCAAAAAGTATTGTTGAACACCATTATTTGGTCGTTTGTGGTACTTGTGATCGGATACGGATCATTCGCAGTAATCGTTATCCGCTCTCAAGCGAATACACCTTTGGATGAGAATGACCCTGAAAACCTGGTAACACTTCACGCATATTTGAAACGTGAGCAATACGGTTCATGGCCGATCTTGAACGGACCTTACTGGAACTCTAAAGAAGCTCCACGCGAGACTTGGGGAGATCTTTCTCCATTCTTTTTGCGCCGTTTCGTAGTTCAAGTGGGAGGTAACGACTTGAAAGCCTTCAAAAGCGAAAGTCAAGCAACTGCTTATGCAAAATCAAAAGGAGCTCAATACACGGTTGTTGAAAAGTACTTCTCGTCAAACGAAAAGGTACGTCACAACAATGTTCCAAAATACGATCAAAGCACTTTCTTGCCGCGCATGTACTACACCTCTGCAAATCCGGAAGATGCAAAGATCATTGCTTACAAGAATTGGTCTGGATATGATCCTGCTGAACCAGGGACTGAAATCGGAACAGACGGTTTGCGCCTTCCAACTTTTGGCGAAAACCTGACTTATTTTGGTGCTTATCAGATCAACTGGATGTACTGGCGCTATTTCATGTGGAACTTTGCCGGTCGTCAGAATGATATTCAAGGACACGGTGATGAAATGCGCGGAAACTGGAAATCAGGATTTGCATTCATAGACAACGGACGCATTGGAGACCAAAGTATTGCACCAAGCTTTACCAAGGAGAACCCAGCAAATAATACGTTCTGGATGTTGCCGTTGATCTTAGGTGTGATCGGATTGATCTACCACATCTACCGCGCGCCTAAAGACGCCTTTGTAGTTTTCCTAACCTTCTTCTTTACAGGATTGGCAATCGTACTTTACCTGAACCAAAAACCATTCGAACCACGCGAACGTGATTATGCTTACGCCGCATCGTTCTATGCCTTTGCCATGTGGATAGGTTTAGGAGTTTTGGCCTTGTATGAAGCATACAAGAATTTCGGCAAAGAAGAATGGAAAGGATTCGGTGTTGCTACCTTGGGTACAACTGCTTTTGTGGTATTCTTGGCATTCTTTGGTGGAACAGTAACCTTAAAAGCATGGTTTGTGATCTTAGTGATCGGTGCCATCTTTATGGGAATTGCCTGGGCTTTGCGCAAAGTGATCTCAAGTCCGAACGTTGGGGCGGTTGTTTTAACCTTACTAACAGGTGTAGTTCCTTACATAATGGCAGAACAAGGTTGGGATGATCACGACCGTTCAGAAAAAACGTCAGCTCAAGATCTTGCCTACAATTACTTGGTTTCTTGTGCGCCCAATTCAATTCTATTCACCGCGGGGGATAACGATACTTTTCCATTGTGGTATTTACAAGAAGTTGAAGGGAAATTTACAGATATCCGAGTGTGTAACACAAGCTTGTTCGATACCGATTGGTATACGGAACAAATGATGATGAAACAATATGAGTCTGAGCCGCTACCAATTTCATTCCGCGAAGATCAGATCCTAATGTATGCAGGAGGAACTGATCAAGTATTGTTTGCTTCTGGTGTGGAATTAGCAAATGGTGGTGTAAACGCTACTGAGTTAAATCGCTTATTCGAACTGAAAAAGAAAAACAATTTGCCTCAATTCAACGCTGCTTATTCTCAGTTCCAACGAGCTTTGATGGGAATGGCTGAAGGATTGAACGCATCAGATCCGGGATTGAACGAGCGCTTGAATCAGATCAAAGCTTCGTTCGCAGTTTCTGCTGATTCTGCCAATGCAACGGTGGTTGAAGCAATGACGAACGGTGTGATGGAGATCTTTGATGGATACCAAAACGGAATCATCACAGGTAACCAACAACAATTAGAAGCAGTTCAACAGCAATTGTTCGAGTGGGAAAAATCGTGGTCTTACCTTCCAATCGACGAAGCGATGAAATTCATCAAGAATGATGATAATATGTTGACGAGTCAAGGTAACCAATATCGTGCTTTCCCATGCAGTGGATTCATTGTAAAAGTGAACAAAGACAATGCGGTAAAAAGTGGTATCGTAACAGCAAAAGAGAAAGGTCAGTTGGAAGATGAGATCCGTTTCAGTTTTGAAAATCGCGCAATCACACGATCTGATCTGATGATCTTGGATATGATGAATAACAACGAATGGAAACGCGCGATGTACTTCTCTTCACCTGGAGGAACTGAAGTTTCAATGGCTCTTTACAAAGCCGGATTCTTGCGTCAAAATGGAATGGCTTGGGAGATCTCACCAATTGAATCTAACCCGAACCAACCATTCGATGCTGAAGTGATGTACACCAACTTGATGACAAAATACAAGTATGGTAAGATGAACGATGCGGATGTATTGACAGATTACTACGCACGTCGTCAAACAACGCAATACCGTTCACAGTTCGGTCAATTGGCAGGATACTATGTTGCCATGGCTGAACAAGAGAAAGCAAACGTTAACAACTTCACGCCGGCTATCAAAGGACTTCGTGCAGCTGGTCAAAAAGAACGTGCTGACTCACTTCAAAATGTAATCGAGGGAGCTGATGGTCGTATTGCAGACTACAAGAAACGAGCTGTGAATTTGATCAAACGCTCTTTGGAAGTAATGCCTGCAGAGATTGTGATCGACTACGGGGAACAAGCTGGAAAAACACGTGGCTTGCAAGGAGCTGACGGAGCACAATATTACATGTACTCTGACGGAAACTTGCATGAATACGTAACCTTGCTTTACCGTGCAGGAGCGAAGACAGAAGCTGAGAAATTAGGGGCAGTAGTTGCAAACCAATTGGAAAGCACTATTAGCTACTTTACTGAATCAGAAGCTTCTATTGCAGGACATAACTACACAGACTTTGCAGCTGCTGTAGCTGGATATTTGCAAATGCGTCAAATTGCCGTTGACAAACAACTAGGGAATCCATCAGGTGCTTTTGCAGCAAGATTGGAGAAATTCTCAGGTGAACTTTACGGCAACAAATTAGTAGCCTTGTACAAGTCGCTGGAGCAAATGGCTCGTGAAAATGGTGAAGTTGGTCGTGGAAACGGTTATTACTCAGGTCAACTTGTGAATTTACAAGGAAACTTAGATGCTTTGGGCGTTTACATGGGTGTATTAGCCGCTGCCGATCAAGGACAATTGCCGGAAGGACCAGGTAACATGCCTGACATGCCGAGCGAAGCAATTCTCAATGATTCAGACTTGATGGCGCCTGTGATGGACGAAACTGCAGCCGTTCGCAATTAAGAACTATGAAAATTTACAAACCTCCACGCTGGATAGATCGGTTAACGCCATCATTCACGTGGAGGTTTTCTGTTTCTGAACCAACCATCTTCCTCACTTTCGACGACGGACCACACCCGGATGTCACTCCATTCATTCTGGATGAATTGGCTAAACGCAATTGGAAAGCCACTTTTTTCTGTGTCGGAGAAAACGTACAACGTTACCCGGAAATTGTAGCACGTATCGAACGTGAAGGTCACCAGATTGGCAATCACACCATGCATCATCTAAAAGGAACCCAAACCAAAACGGAGGCCTATTTAGAAAACATGCGGGCATTTGAGCAGATTAAATCGACCAGGTTGTTTCGTCCGCCTTACGGAAGAATATTACCGAAACAAGCCCGGCAAATCGCCAAAACACATCAAATTATCATGTGGTCCTGGTTGTCTTATGATTATGACCTTTCACATTCCGATCAAAAGATCTTGGATGCACTTCAACACGTAAAAAAGGGAGATATTCTCGTTTTTCACGACAATTTCAAATTGGCCTCACGCCAAAAGCAATTGATTCCAGCTGCTTTCGATCAACTGGAAAAAGAAGGATTTCATTCGGCAACTATGCCTTTCGACGTTTAAAGATCGGAACAGTTGAGCAAGGCTCTCCGTACATCACCGAACTACATAATGGCTGCACGCGCTCTAAGAAAAGGGCCATCATTCCTTCAGGATTTGGAATGTCAGAGCATCCTTTGATTATCAACTTCCCATCGCGGAATTGCTCCATATCCAGCGACCGAATGGTCTCTGCCATGGCATTCTGACGTGCCAACTGCAAATCACCAACCGTAATTCCGGCAGCGATACCGATCAACTGAGAACTGACCAACATATAAGCCCAAGAAGGAAGGATCGCATCTGCAGAACAATAAATGTAAATATGCTTTCCAGCGTATTGCGACCAGTCATGGGATTTAACAAAGTCACGAAAATCCTTTTCCTTCAAAACCAACCCATTCCACAAATACGGCTCAAAATCGAAGCCTGCAAAATGATCGTTCTTTGGAAGGTAATCAGCCAGATCAACGGCGATCAGCCCGCTATTTTGAACGCGATTTACTATCTCAGTCATGCTACAAAAATAAAGCAAAGAGATGGAAAGAAGATCATTCTCACACACAGCAACTGCATGTGATGGTATTTTAACATTTTTTTCTTTTCAAATCCTTCACGAACAGCTACTTTTGATGTATCAAATACTTGGTGATGAAGTACTTTTTTGCAATCGCAACCATTGGCTTAGTTGCTTTCAGTTGCTCGGAAAACAAATCTGAGAAGAAGATCATTAAGATCGAGAAGAAGGTGATGTACAAACCAATGGCGGCAGTAACGCCAAATCGTAAGCTGAATGTGGAAGTCTCTGGAATGACCTGCGAGCATGCTTGTGGAGGTTCAATCCGAATGGCTTTGAAAAACACGAATGCTGTCGACCGTGTACAATTCGATTTCGAGGAAGGAAGAAAAGTAAACAAAGCGATCATCACTTTTGATAAGAACAAGATCTCAGCCGACGAAATTGTTGCGATCATTGAAAAAACAAATGACAACCAGTTCACTACCGGGAAAGTAAGTTCAGAATCTTTCACTGCTCCTAAAGCAGGACCTCAAACAGAAAAAGAGGTGATTACCGAAAAAACGATCGAAACCACAAAAATGAATATGGATGCAGAAACAGGTTTTGAATTTCCGAATCTGTATAAACTCTTCTCAAAAATCATTTCTTAGTTGGATAGATAGCCTTTGCGTGGTAATTTTGCCGCATGAAACTGCATCACCGCATAATTGGAGAAGGGAAACCCCTCATTGTACTTCACGGACTTTTCGGTAATTCTGACAATTGGCAAACGCATGCCAAAAAGTTGGCTGATTATTTCCAAGTGATCCTTGTTGATCAACGCAATCACGGACATTCCGATTGGACCGAAGCATTCAATTACGACCTTCTTGCGGCAGATCTACTTGAGTTGATGGATGATCTTCAACTCAAAAAAGCCCTTTTATTGGGTCATTCCATGGGGGGTAAAACCGTTATGCGTTTTGCACAATTACACGAAGAGCGCATTGAGAAGATGATCGTGGTTGATATCGGTGTGAAACAATATCCGATGCATCATCAAGAGATCCTCAAAGGAATTCATGCCGTTTCTTCAAGCGCTATGGATTCCCGTTCAGAAGCCGAAAATCTTCTAGCCCCTCACGTACCGGAAATGGGAACGCGTCAATTCCTCTTGAAAAACCTGTATTGGAAAGAAAAAGGAAAACTTGCTTGGCGCATGAACGTGGAAGTATTAGAACGTGAAATGCCTTACATCCTAGCTGCTTTGCCGGAAGAAGAGGTTTTCACTCCTACGCTATTCATTCGCGGCGATCGCTCCAACTACATTTTGGATGAAGATTTTCACCAACTGGAGACCTATTTCCCGGATTCACATGTGGAAACCATCCATGGCGCCGGACACTGGGTACATGCCGAAGCCCCAGATCTTTTCATGAATGCAGTTTTGGAGTTTTTAGTGAGATAGTGTGAATTTAATTGGCAAGGTGTAAAATGAATTCACTTGCTTACCTGCGATTTCTCCCGGTTTCCAGTTTGGCATTAACCTTATCACCCGAACAGCCTCCGTATCACATTCCGGACAGTCCGGCACTCCCTTTTTCACGACTACGTTCGATATTTTTCCATTTTCAGACACCACAAATCGTACAAAACATTTTCCTTGGTATCCTTTTTCTTGTGCAACTGCTGGATAATTCAAATGCTCTTGGAGGAATTTTCTCATTTCATTGATTCCTCCCGGAAATTCGGCAGGAACATCCACAATTTCGTATATCTCCTTTTCCTCCCTTGGAGGGGGTTCATATGCAACTCCTTCTAGAGCGACAAAATCAACCGGACCAAAATCAGAATATGCAACATCAACAGGCTTACTCGAAACAAATGCATCTGGAAAATAGCGCGTATAGTAATCATTGAACCCTTTGGGTCCATTCTTTCTGTAGTGTTCTTCAGTTTGCTCATAAATACGATTCAAGACTTGAAGCTTTTTATCCATCTCCATAAAATCGTTATTCAATACGTTTGCCATGGAATCATAAATAGCACCATATCGTTGCATCAAATTGCGCGCTAGGAACAAGTTCCGGATCGATGACGCAAGGACAGTTGTGTCCAATTTTAATTGCTCAATGAGTTTCGTGTATTCCTTATTTTGATCCTTGATCTTTTTCGATTCCAAAAAGGTAGAATAACGCTTGCGTTCCAATCTGTTCACACGATACTTTTCAGTGGCCTCTGTAAGTTCTTTAAACTGTAAATTATGTGTTTGGTAGTTGGCGATAGAATCCCGCGAAAAAGCAATGTCCTTGGTGGCTTCTAAATCTTTCAGCTGATCGTATTTCCTCAAAGCTTCGCGCTGACATTCCTTCAGTTTTCTTTCAGTTAGAAACGCCTCTGAGGTACTTTCAATGTATAATTTACTTTCAAACGTCCCTACTTGCAAGATCGAATCAAAGCTGTCAAACTTGGCATTGTAATCCAAAATTAATTTCAAGTACTCTTGCTGTAGTGACTTGTTCAATTTTCTTGCAGATTGCGCATGCGCTTGAAAACTCAATAGCACTGCTAATAGAATGAAGTATCTCATAATCGTTCTTCCATTTTTAATCTTACTCGGAAACATAGAATTTAACCGGCAATGAATAATACGTTTTTGCTGGTTTACCATTCCTCTTGCCAGGTATCCAATTCGGCATGAGTTTCAAAACACGAAGTGCCTCCTCGTCGCATTCCGGACAGTCCGGAACCCCCTTTTTAACAACAAAATCTGAAGGAACTCCAGTTTCAGAGATCGTGAATTGAATAATGCATTTTCCATTAATTCCTTTTTCGATTGCTTTCGACGGATAGACGACATTTTGAGCTAAAAACTTTTTTAACGCTTCAATACCTCCGGGATATCCAGGATCCTCCTCAACAATTTCATAAATAATGTTTTCATCAGGACGCTTTGGTACCGGTGATTCTACCAACTCACTCATTGGCATAGCCTCCGAAATTCCTTGAAAGACCTGTCTGTACTCCGGAGGAAAATTTTCGGCTCCCTTTTCATTGAATTCAATGCGTAATTGTCTCAGACGATTATCCAATTCACTGAAAACCTTTTCAGCAAATAGCGCCTTTGAACGATTGGATTGAAGCATCTGGTCGAGCTCCTGCATCACACCCGGAATAGAATCCATTAATCGTCTTATCTCGCGTTGATCGCGTAAAAGGTTAGCCGTAGCTTCCCAAATTTGCTGGTTGATCCCATCGATCCAGACGTTCTGTTCTTTGGTAGTATAATGTGCGCCCTCCTCAAGATCCCAAGTGCGCTTTGAACGAAAATATTGGTTCTCTAATTCCCGATATACTCCCCGATGTATCGTAAATTTATAAGTAACCGCCAATCTTGTTAACGAATCCATGTTTCGTTTGTAGGGCGCATCTTGTTTCAACTTTTGAAGGTCTTGGTAATGACTTTTTGCCTCACCCTTTTTGCGGTCAAAATTTGTAGTATAGGTTCGATTCACGTCATAACCCTCACGGATCAACTTCGTTTGTCCGGCATATTTCAACTGAATTTGCTGATACGCGGAAAATACGGAGTCGTAATTCTTTTGTTGCCAGGCAAATTCAGTGCGCAGCTGAGCGTTCAATTTCTTTGGCGTCTGGCCTAATACGATCAGCGTAAAGAATGAAAATAATATAGACAGAAATTGGTTCATCGGTGGATGTTTCGGTAAAAATATCAATTATTCAACCAAGGTTTGAAATCCATTGGATTATCTAGTATATATTGCTTAATCCTTTCAAATTGACTCGAATTTCTAACAATTACATCGTTTTACCGAGATTGCTATTCAAAAGTCAATTTATTAACTAGGAACTATTTAACTACTACTGATTATTAACAGCTTGAAAAAGAAGAAACTAAGGTTAAGCAATAGGAAAGAAAAGGAAATCTCTGATAACAAAAAAGTGGGGACTAGTCCCCACTTTCTAATTTCAATTATACTGTCTGATCTTTCTTCTTCACCATGGTCAAAATGGTGGCAATACCTACCAAAGGCTGATCAGTATCATCCAACATTTCCACCAACCACTTCACAACCCCTCGTTGGATCATAGTTTTTGGATCTGCTTCGTTTGGAGTAACATCTTGACTCACCTTTTCCTTGCATGTGAAGCGGATATGGATCTTAGCACCTGCATATACAGGTTTGGTAAATCGCAACTCATCGATTCCGTAATTCAACAAAACCGGATTGATCTCATAGCTATCTACAAACAATCCTGCTGAAATGCTCATGATCAAGTAACCATGTGCCACTTGCTCGTCAAACATCGTACCTGCAAAATTCGTCTCGCGCTTGTGCGCATAGAAATTATCGCCACTCAAAGCTGCAAATGCATCGATATCTTCAGGTGTGATCAAGCGACTATCCGTGATCAACTGATCACCAACTTGTAATTCCTCAAAGTGCTTTTTAAACGGATGGACCGCATCCAGATTTCCTTTTGCTCCTTGCTGGTATTGTTGGGTGATCGCCGTGATTGTTGTTGGATGTCCTTGAATCGCTGTGCGCTGCAAATAGTGCATTACTCCTCGCTTACCACCCATTTCTTCACCACCTCCGGCACGACCTGGACCACCATGCGTCAACAACGGCATTGGTGAACCGTGACCTGTACTTTCCTTAGCACATTCTTTATTCAACACCAAAATACGTCCGTGCATGCTCGCCGCACCCAAAACATATTCCTTTGCTTCTTTATCACACGGCGTAACGATAGATGAAACCAAAGATCCTTTACCCATTTTAGCAAGAGAAATGGCATCATCTAAAGATTTGTAAGGCATAATTGTCGCCACCGGACCAAATGCTTCAATGTCATGAACCGCTGTTTTATTGAACGGATCATTGTTGCGGAATAGAATTGGTGAGAAGAATGCTCCTTTCGAACGATCAGCTCCAACCACTTCGAAATTCTCCACATCGCCGTAAACGATTTCTTGACTTTGTGCCAATTCCATCACACTACTTCGTACAGCTTCCACCTGACTCAAAGAAGCCAATGAACCCATGCGCACTCCTTCCACACTTGGATCTCCAACCTTTACACTTGCTAATCGCCCGGCAACCGCTTGTTGTACTTCATCGATCAAATTCTCTGGAACTAAAATACGACGTACAGCTGTACACTTCTGACCCGCTTTTACAGTAATCTCTCGTGTAACCTCCTTTACAAACAACTCGAATTCCTCGGTACCCGGCACTGCTTTTTCTCCTAAAATGGATGCATTCAGCGAGTCCGCCTCTAAGTTGAATGGAACGTTCTCACGAGAAATAACCGGGTTTGCCTTCAATTTCAATCCAGTTGAAGCACTTCCAGTAAAGGTTACTACATCCGAACTTTGAACGTGATCGATCAATTCTCGAGCAGAACCTGAAATCAATTGCAAAGAACCTTCCGGCAAAATTTTAGATGCGATGATATCTTGAACAACTACTTCGGTCAAGAATCCGGTAGCACTTGAAGGTTTTACCACAGCAGGAACACCCGCCATAAGATTCACCGCAATTTTTTCCAACATTCCCCAAACCGGGAAGTTAAATGCATTGATGTGCACCGCAACTCCTTCTTTCGGCACCATAATGTGATGTCCAATAAAAGTCCCGTTTTTGGAAAGTGGCGCCGCTGTACCATCTACATAGAACGGCAAATCCGGGAATTGACGACGTAAAGAAGCGTTCGCAAACAAGTTCCCAATACCACCTTCGATATCGATCCAAGAATCAACACGCGTTGCTCCGGTCCAAGCCGAAACCTGGTAATATCTTTCTTTGCGTTCTAAGAGGTACATCGCCAAAGCTTTGAGCATTTGCCCACGTTCTTGGAATGTCATTTTTCGCAATACCTTACCTCCGGTAGTGCGACCGTAATGCAAAACAGCAGCAAAATCGATCCCAGCACTCGATGCAGTTCCAATGTGATCTCCTGTAATTGCATTGTAGACATTTTGCTCCACTCCTTCACCTGCAACCCATTGTCCGCAGATATAATTCTTTACTTGTATCATGAGAATTTAATTGTCCATTTTTAAATCGCTATCAAAGATAGGATTCCAAAGAGACATGCCATCAACCCCGCGCAATTTTTATCGTCACACCCTACTGATTCTTTCTGACGTCCTTTGTCCTTAGTCCTTTGTCTCGAGTCTTTTGTCTAAAGACTTATGTCTCATATCCCTCGTCCAAAAGTCACAATGTCCTCTGTCTTTTGTCTTTTGTCCAACAACAATATCCTAATATCTTAAAATCCTATAGTCCTAACATCCTAAAGTCTTAACATCCTAAAGTCCAAAAATCCTAACATCTAAAATCCCATCTTAACACCTCACAACATTTCCTTAACACAGATTTAATCTAAATACAAAAAACACGCTATCCCTTTAAAAACGAGTGGGAACACTTCACTTAAAAAATGATACACTTTGCTAAAAACCACCAGAAGAAAAAAATAGAGTGACCTGCTATTTAAATCCTTTTTAGTATGTTTGAGCCCTAAACATGTAAAGTTTCAATAATAACTAAATTATGAGCAAGACAAAATCAGGAGGAGGTTTTTCATCATTGGTTGCCTCGTTAGCTATTGTAATCGCTGTAGTAATTGGCGTTTTGGTGTACAAGTTCATTTTGGGAGACCCATCGAACTTCGTTGACAACAACCCAGATGAACACCCAGTGGACGGTAACTTATTGGGTACAATTTACAAAGGAGGGGTGATCGTACCTTTCTTGATCGCTACCAACATTACGGTATTGATCTTCGCAGTAGAGCGTTTCATCACGTTGGCGAAATCAAAAGGTCGTGGAAACATCGACAAATTCGTAGTGAAAGTAAAAGCGTTGTTGGAAGAAGGTGACGTAGCAGGTGCTATCGAAGCTTGTGACCAACAGCAAGGTTCTTTGGCTAACGTAATGCGTGCCGGATTGGAGAAATACGCTGTATTGGCGAACGATTCTTCAATGGACAAAGAGAAAAAATTGGAATTGATCAAAGAAGAGTTGGAATCAGCTACTTCATTGGAATTGCCAATGTTGTCTAAAAACTTGGTTGTTATTTCAACTTGTGCATCAGTAGGGGTATTGATCGGTTTGATCGGTACGGTAATTGGTATGATCCGTTCATTCTCTGCAATGGCAGGTGGAACACCGGATACAGCGCAGCTTTCTGTAGGTATCTCTGAAGCCTTGATCAACACGTTCTTGGGGATCTTCGCTTCTACTATTTCTATCTTGATGTACAACTTGTTTACTACAAAGATCGACCAAATGACGCACTCTATGGATGAGGCTTCTTTCGCGATCGCTCAAAGCTTTGACAACAAAGCGAAGTAATTGCTAGTAAAACAATTTTACAAACAGATTAAATAACACGGAATGGCAAAGATTAAAATGCCCAAAGGTACTCCCAGCCTCGACATGACGCCGATGGTTGACTTGGCTTTCCTTTTGGTGACATTCTTCATGCTTAATGCGAATTTCCGTTCCAACGAACCAGTTGACGTATCAATTCCGTCTTCTATTGGTGACAAAGAGATCCCGCAAAAAACGTTGATCCTTGTAACTGTAGATAACCGCGGACGTGTGTTCTTCAACGCTACCGGCGAAGAAGTGCGCAAGAACGTACTGGCAAAAATGATTGATAAGTACAAGGTAAAATTGAGTCCAAAACAATTCGATGAGTTCTTGAAGATCTCTTCTATCGGTTGCACCATGGCTGAATTACCGCAATACCTATCGGTTGATAACGAAGGAAGGAAACGTTTTGAGACGAATGGCATCCCGGCAGATACAGTTGGTAAACGCAACGAATTGAAAGATTGGTTGGCTTTTGCAAACGAAGAAATGCTGGCTTACGGAAAAGTAAAGTTCCAGGAGGATAGCGAAAATCCACCGTCTCAAGCCCCAGTTTTGGCTGACGACTACAAACCTAAGTTTGTATTAAAGGTGGAAGCAAATGTGGAATACGCCTACGCAAGAATGGTGATTGAAACATTCCGCGACCTGAACTTGAATAACCTACATTTTGTCACCTCGCAAGAGGCCAAACCTTAAAATATCGAAGTAAAATGGCAGAAATAGTAGACAACGGCGGAGGCGCCGAAGGCGGAAAGAAGAAACGCAGACCCAAGAAAGGTTCGCCGCGCATCGACATGACGCCGATGGTTGACCTTGGTTTCTTGTTGTTGACCTTCTTCGTGTTAACTTCTACCTTTTCAAAACCGAAAGTGATGTCTTTGGTATATCCTGCTAAACAAGAGGATACACAAGATAAGCAAGAGCAAGTTGTAAACAACGCGATTACTTTTTTGGTAACCAAAGACCGTATTTTCTATTATAAAGGTGAGTTCAACCCAAAAAATGGTCCGAAAACAACATTGACAGAAACCAATTTTGGTCCGGATGGTGTGCGTAAATTACTTGCAGAAGAGAACAAATATGTGATCGACGAAGAACGCAAACTTCAGGACAAACTGCAACGCAAACAAATGGTTGATTCTGTCTACACCAAGGAGTTGATTAAAGTGAAGAAAAACAAAAAGGCTTTGAAAGTATTGGTGAAAACAGATACGAAAGCTCTGTGTAAGAACTTCATCGACTTGGTGGATGAATTGTATATCGCCCAAATTGGTATGATCGCTCCGGTGGACATGATGTTGGACGAACAGAAACTAGTTGACGCTAAAACTAAATAATATGCTACCAGTTATCATTATTTCAGTATTAATAGCCGGACTATCTTTGTACGACTATTTAAGCTCACGCAATTGGCAGGAAGTAACTTCTGCTGAGCGCAATGCCATCGTTTTTGAAGACAGAAACCATGCATACGGAGCTTATCAGATCCGCAAATCTTACGGAAATCGCGTTGTGTTCATCATGTTGGGAATCATTTTCGCAATTGGTGTTGCTTTCGGTATCCGCAAGATCATCCAAGCGATGCCTAAACCGGAAGAAGTGGAAACTCCATTGGACTTGACACAATTTGCGGTGGACGCGAAGGAGAAAGAGGAAGAGATCATCGAACCTTTGGAACCAGAAATTCCTGAAGTGCAAAAGTCATTGATGTTCGTTGAACCAAAAGTTTCCAACGATTTGCCTGAATCCGACATTCCGGATCAGAAAGAATTGGAGAACACCAATGCAAGTACGGTTACTAACCCAAATGACAACCCATTTGGAGCAACCCAAGTGATCGTTGAAAAGAAGGAAGAACCAGTTGAGATCAAAAAAGAACCAGAGATCTTTGAAGTAGTAGAAGAGCCGGCAGAATACCCTGGAGGTATCAACGAAATGCGTAAGTATTTGGCCGAAAACATCAACTACCCGGATATCGCTCGTGAAATGGGTTACCAAGGAAAATGTTACTTGCGTTTCGTTGTTTCTGAGAATGGTTTCATCTCAAACGTGGTCGTGAAAAAAGGAGTTCCGGATTGTCCGGAATGCGACAAAGAAGCGATCCGCGTAGTAAAATCCATGAAGCAGTGGAAACCTGCTAAGAACAATGGTAAACCGGTAAACAGTTATTATACCTTACCTGTTTCATTCAAACTAGGATAAATCGTTTAATCGATACAAGTTCCCCCGGTATTCGCTTATCGGGGGATTTTTTTGACCATGAGTAATAAAACATCCAACTTCTTATCCGGCTTCATCATCGCAGTCTGCTTGATCTTCGCCTATTTTGCACATTTCACAGCAGCTTTCAATGATAAAATGGGGCCCGATCAACGTGGTATTTTTGTCATAATGATGCTGGCCTATGCTGCTTTTCGAGGTTTTAGACTTTATAAGAATATTCAAAAACAAAAAGAGTCATGAAATTCGCTTGGATCTTTTCGGTACTTACCGCTAGTGTAATTATTGCATGTTCCGGTTCTCCTTTTGGGAAAGACAACGACACGCACAGTCGCGGTTACAAAACTATGATCGCTGATGAGGCATACCAACCTTTATTGCGAACAGTGAGTATGACTTTCTCCGGACTATATCCAAAAGCCACCATAAATTTTGAATATCGTTCCGAATCAGAAGCACTTAATGCACTCATCAAAGACGAAACAAAAACCATCTTCGTTTCGCGCGATTTCACCGAAAAAGAAAAGGCCAAATTGGTAAAGTCTAATATTCAGGCAAAAGCCATCATCTTCGCTTACGACGCCGTAACTTTTATCCTACACCCTTCTGTAACCGACACTATTTTTTCAGAAGAACAGATCAAAGAACTCTTGATAGCCAATTCAGGCAAAAACACAATGGTCTTCGATCAAGTACAATCATCCAATTTCAACTTTTTACAACGACATTTCGGGATCTCGAAATACGGTAAGAACGTTAAGGCCTTGGCAAATACTCCGGAGGTGATCAAATACGTGAGCGAGCATCCGAAAGCAATAGGGGTTGTCGGCTTTGCTTGGTTCTCAGACATGGAAGATCCAATTGTACAGGCGCGCTTGAAACATGTTCGCGTGGCACACATCCTAAATAAAAAAGACAACAAGGCTTACCAACCGCACAGCTACAATTTGCGCGAAAGCCTCTACCCTTTCCGGAAAGAGATCTATTGTTTGAACAAGGGCGCAGCAGATGGACTCAATTCCGGGTTCACCGTTTTCCTGGAAGATGAAAAAGGTCAGATGTTAATTCATAAGACAGGATTGCTTCCTTACAGAAAAACGCCACGCATGTTCAATTTTGAGTTTGAGTGATCGCATGTTCACAACAGACTCAATCAATTGACCGACAAATCAATAAAGGACACCTTTGACATAATAGAAGGTTAAATTATCGTAAACAATTCCTCTTTTTTGCATTAGAAACACTAAGTTTGGCAAGGGAATTGCTATCCCAGCACGTTGAATCTTAAGAACTATGAACAAGTTAACAGTATTGGCATTTTCAGTAAGCGTAGCCTTGGCTTCTCAAGCGCAAACGGTTCAAGATGCATTGAAAAAAACAGATGACGAACGTTACGATTTGGCTCGTAAGGATTTTCAGTCATTGATTCAGAAAAACCCAACAAGCGTTGAAGCACATTACTTCTTCGGGAATTTCTATAACACGATTGGACAAACTGACTCTGCGATCTCTATGTGGAAGAAAGCAGGAAGTTTGATCCCGGAAGACAAATTGGGGATCATCGCAACTCATAAAGCGGTGTATTTCTCTGGAGATACAGCTACAGCATCAGCTGGTTTTTGTTCAGCCTTGAAAGCTACCAAGAATAAAAACGCTATGCAATTGATGCGCGTTGGTGAAACGTATGCAACAAGTGGAAAATGGGCAAACCCAAAACTAGCGGAATCCTATTTGCGTAAAGCATTAGCTATTGATCCAAATAATCAAGAAGCGTTGATCTTGTTGGGCGACGTAATGAAAGTACTTTCTCCAACAAACGCTACTCCTGCAGTGGCTGAATACAACAAGGTATTGGCTTTAAACCCTAATGCTGTGAACGTGATCGTGCGTAAAGCAAAGATCTACCAAGCAGTAAACAACTATAAGTTGGCAAACGAAGAATATCTGAAAGCAGAGCAATTGGATCCAAATTACGCACCTGCTTACATGTACCATGCGGAATTGAACATGTTGTTCGGTTACTACGCTCCTGCAATTGATCTTTGGAATCAATACATCAAGTTAAACGACAATAACGAAGCACGTTACCGTTTGTTGAGCGCCATGTACGGAGCTAAAAAATACGCGGAAACCCTGGAAGAAATAGATCGATTGGAAGCAAAGGGTTACACGAACATGTACATGAAACGTTTCCGTTCAGTGTGTTTGGTAGAATTAAACACTGCAAACGACATTGCTCAATACGAAAAAGCTTTGTCAGCATCAGATGAATTATTCAAAACTGCAGAAGCAGACAAGATCATCGGAGCTGACTACCGTAACCGCGGTGTTATCTACTCCAAGTTAGGAAAAGACTCTTTGGCAATCATTGAGTACCGCAAGACAATGGAAAAGGACACTTCTTTGGGCGCAGAGATGTTGTCTGAGATCGGCAAGATCTACGTGAAGCAAAAGAACTACGACAAAACGATTGCTTTATATACAGAAAAAGAAGCTGCTTACCCTTCAAAAGTGAATGCAACAGAATATTTCAACTGGGCCCTGGCTTGTTACTTCAACACAAAACCGGATTATGCAATGGCTGACTCTCGTTTAGTGAAAGTTACTGAAAGAGCTCCGGATTTCATCGCAACGCATTTGTGGAGAGCTCGTGTAGCTTTGAAATTGGATGACCCAAAAGCGAAAAAGTATTTGGCAAAACCTCACTATGAGAAATACTTGACAAGTATGACGGAAGCTGACAAAGCAAATCCGAACTTGAAGGCAAACCAAATCGAAGCTTCAAAATATTTAGGTGACTACTACGTGAACTCACCTGAGAAGAACATCCCAATGGCAAAAGAACACTGGAACAGAGTTCGTACTTTGGACCCTGCAGATGCGCAAGCAAAAGCATTCTTTAATAGTGCGCTAGGGAAATAAAACAGATTCAATTCCGATAAAACCCTCATTCCGAGCGAATGGGGGTTTTTCGTTTTTACATACCTCTGCCATTTAAACCGTAAAATCAGCGAAACAACCGTTTATTCGTTCGTTCCTACACTTTAGGTTTTTTGCCCTTTTTACACTGAACTTTTGACTAAGTTAGGTATAGTTAACAGCAGCGCCAGCAAAGGATTGGCGTAAAAGTGTAAACATTTTAAAACCCAATAGTCATGGTAACAATTTTCATCATCACCGCTATTATCGCAGTTATTTCACTGTATGATTATTTCAGCTCACGCAGCTGGCAAATGGTAACCAGTGCCGCTCGAAACGAAACCGTTTTTGAGAACAGAAACAAACGCTACGGCGCCTACAAGATTCGCAGAGATTACGACAAACGTTTCGTATTGATCTTTCTAGGTCTGATCATTGGAGTTGGCGGCTTGTATGCAGCGAACAACATCTTCAAAAAGTTCGAGGAAAAAGAAGTTAAAACAGAAATAGTAACCTTAGAATTCGATATGGATCTTTCCAAAGATGAAGAACCAATCGTCGACGAACCGAAACAAGAATTGACCGAGATGCAACAAGTACAAGCTGCGATCCAGTTCAACGACAATATCCGTGTAAGCGACACGCAAAGTGATCCGATCGAAATTCCAGACGGAACACAAAATATTGCAACAGAAACAAGATTGGGTTCAGATGACGATTTCCAGATCTTCATACCGGAAGGAATTCCTGGTGGAACAGGTGGAGGTATTCAAAACACATTGGATACTGATAAGATCTACGAAGGCGAGTTAACTGAAACAGCTATGTACCCGGGTGGATTGAACGAATTGCGCAAATTCATTGCAGAAAACATGGATGTCAGTCTAATAGAGGGTAGTGGGAAAGTAAATTTGAAATTCGTAGTGGATATAGATGGAACGATCTCAAGCGTGGAGGTAGTTTCTGAACAAGGAGATTGTGAAGGATGTGCAGAAGCCGCTCAAAAGGTATTACGCTCCAAAGAATTGAAAAAATGGGAACCCGGTAAGATCAATGGAACGGCAGTGAGAAGTTACTTCCGCTTACCAATAAAGATTGCCGGATCTTAGAAAAACAACGTGTAATTGATCCGTTTCTTCATATAGTAGTTTAGTTTTAGGTAAAAGAGAGGACTGTTTTCAATTGGAAGCAGTCCTTTTATTATTACAGCACCTATCAAAGCAAACCAACGAAGGATTTTTTTCTTTTTTTGCCTTTGACATAGTGTATAAAAAGAATAAAAGCGTTACTTTTGCGCCCAAATTAGGGATTACACTAAAAAGACAGCAACATGTCGAATATTCAAGGTAAAATTTCACAGGTTATCGGACCGGTTGTCGATGTAGCTTTCGACAAAGGAGTAGCGCTTCCAAACATTTACGATGCATTGGAAGTTCGTAAAGAAGACGGAACTAAGGTAGTTTTGGAAGTACAAGCGCACATTGGTGAGAACGCTGTTCGTACTATCTCCATGGACTCAACAGACGGTTTCCGTCGTGGTATGGATGTAGTGTCTACAGGAGCTGCTATCAAAATGCCAACCGGAGATCAGATCAAAGGACGTTTGTTTAACGTAGTTGGTGAAGCTATCGACGGAATTAACGTAGTAGATAACGCAAATGGTTTGCCGATCCACCGTGAGGCTCCGAAATTCGACCAGTTGTCAACTTCAACTGAAGTGTTGTTTACAGGTATCAAAGTGATCGACTTGATCGAGCCTTATGCAAAAGGAGGTAAGATTGGTTTGTTCGGTGGTGCCGGTGTAGGTAAGACAGTATTGATCCAGGAATTGATCAACAACATCGCTAAAGGTCACGGAGGTTTGTCTGTGTTCGCTGGTGTAGGTGAGCGTACTCGTGAGGGTAACGACTTATTGCGCGAGATGTTGGAATCTGGAATTATTAAATACGGAAAAGATTTCTTGCATTCTATGGAAGAAGGCGGATGGGATCTTTCTAAAGTTGATTTGAACGAAATGAAGGAGTCTAAAGCTACTTTCGTATTCGGTCAGATGAATGAGCCTCCAGGAGCACGTGCTCGTGTAGCGTTGTCAGGATTGACAATGGCGGAGTACTACCGCGATGGTGAAGGAGACGGACAAGGAAAAGACATCTTGTTCTTCGTTGATAACATTTTCCGCTTTACACAAGCTGGTTCTGAGGTGTCTGCACTTCTTGGTCGTATGCCATCTGCAGTAGGTTACCAACCAACATTGGCAACTGAAATGGGTGCAATGCAAGAGCGTATTACATCAACTAAAAACGGATCCATTACTTCCGTGCAAGCAGTTTACGTACCTGCGGATGACTTAACTGACCCTGCTCCTGCAAACACGTTTGCTCACTTGGATGCAACAACAGTATTGTCTCGTAAGATCGCCGAGTTGG